>FTCV01001798.1_pt1 | contig 147971 bp, 96 predicted proteins | sample 1639691 | NCBI WGS metagenome assembly FTCV01 (sample SAMEA3914864, study PRJEB12502) | metagenome | biome: forest; material: soil | place: USA | collected 2012-03-12 | depth 0.3 m
GCCTGCGGGTGATTCGATGCGAGGTGTAACGATAAAGGTTTCGGAGGAAACAGAGTTTTGGGGAAAGGCGGCGTTCCCAAAGCGCTTCGCTAACTTTGGGAACGAGAGGGAGGGGATGTCACCGAGTGGGGGTGACAACGAGTGGGGGATGCCAGTTTCCCGGCCGGTGCACGACCCTTTTTCCCAACCAACTGACTCCGGAAACTACTAGGAGCGGCGATCCGCGCTTACTTCACTCGCGCGTAGATGGTGTAGGTCTTTGGTGCGTCGGGAGGGAAGTCGGTGAGGACTTTTAAGACCACGGACCGTTTTTGCGCAGTGTCGGCCGGGGTGATTGTGACCTTGTAGCTTCTGGGTGATTCCATGGCCTCCAGAGTTGCTTTTATGTCCGGGGTGGGGGACTGGACGTCCTTTACCGTGAGCTTGGCATCGCCAATGACGGCCAGTTCGACCGTCTTCGGAGCCGGGGCTTCGCCGAGCCGCCAGAAGACGAGAGCGGGCTTTACAGTCAAGGCGTCTTCAATGAAGCAACGCAGCTCCAGGAGATATTGACGGCCCTCGTCGGTCGTGACGGTGATGATCTTACGCTGGTCGCCCCGGCGTCCGCCGAAGGTGAAGTCCACATCGACGTGACCGGCGGCTCCGGGAGCGTATTCCTTCTGTTCCAGCTTCGCCGCCGTGCAGCCGCAGGAGGTGGCGATGCGCGTGATCTGGAGAGGCTTTGCGCCTGTATTATGGAAATTATAGGCAACGGCTACGTGTAGGTCTTCCGGCGCGCGATGGAATTCCTGGGTCGTCGTCTCCCAGGTCAATTCAGCGCGGGCCGCGGAACAGGCGACGCACAAGAGAAGGAGCAAGAAGGGCTTTTTAAGCATGCCGTTGCCGTGTTTCTAGAGGACGACTAGATCACCGGCAAGTCCGGACGAGTTATTGAATTGACTTCTCACAAGCGAATCGGTTCTTTGACGACATATGAAAGCGCCCTCTATCCTGTCGCTTGCGTTCGTTTGTTTCATCATCCGTGCGTCGGGTGCAGTAATCATTCCCGGCTCTCACAATGGAACCGACGGAGCGCTGCACATCACGGCGGATACGGTAATCGATCTCTCCCAGGCTGTTACGGGAACTTATGATCAGGATAACACTGCAAATAGTGGAAAGGGTGTTTACGATCCGACACAATGGGCCGTGGTTTTCAAATACTCGAGCGTGGCTGTCGATGCCGGCGCGACGGTGACCTTCAAGAATCATCCCAGCCGGGCGCCGGTGTTCTGGCTGGTGACGGGCAATGTGAACATTGCCGGGACGATTAATTTGGACGGGCAGGATTTGCAGACTTCCCCACAGCTTTCGGAGCCTGGCCCGGGCGGGTTCCGAGGCGGGACTGCCAGCTACCTTGGAAGCCTTCTGGGCGGCGCCGGTTTTGGACCGGGCGGCGGAACGCAACTCAATGGGCCTGCTACGAACAACTACTCGGGAAATGGCGGCAGCTTCGGCACGGTGGCGGATCCGGTGGTGGGTTCGTATGGAAATCCCTCGCTCGTTCCGTTGATCGGCGGCTCCGGAGGAGCGGCCCGATCGGTCTTTGGGGGCAACCAAAAAGGCGCTGGAGCCGGAGGCGGAGCTATTCTGATCGCGTCCGCGGGTTCCGTGACCGTAGGAGGCTCGATTCATGCCAACGGAGGCGCTGGAACGAACGAGTATTATAACAGTGGGGGAGGCAGCGGCGGCGGTATACGCATCATTTGCGATACGCTCACGGGTGGCGGTGTACTGAGCGCGGCCGGCGGCGGCGGCGGCTACCTCGGTGGAACGGGCCGGATCCGGCTGGAGCGCGTGACCAATAGCAGTACGCTCCAGATCGCGCCGGACCCGAGTGTGGTTCCACTGAACACGGGTGACACCGCGTTGGTCATCCCGCCGACGGGGTCGCCCACGGTGCGCGTCGTCTCGGTTGGCGGCGCAGTTGCCCCTGCAGATCCTCGGGCCGGCTTTGGCAGCGCGGGTGCGGACATTACCTTGCCGGAGACCTCATCGACGCAGGTGGTCATCGAGACGACGAATGTTGAACAAGCGTCGCAAGTTTCCGTGCGGATCACGCCTCGCTCCAATGCCAATGCGCAGATCATTCCGGCAACCTATGCGAGCACGGTGAGCGCGGGCGTTTTGCGGTGGACGGCCACGCTGCCCGTGAACGACGGCTATTCCGCCATCCAGGTAAAAGTAGTGCGGCCTTGATCGGCTCGCGCGGCGCCCCGGCCGCGTTCCTCGCGCTTGATCATCCTACCCGCATGAAAACACTTTGCGTAGCGATCGCCGGCGCCGTCCTGGCGTTAGCCTTGGCTGCCATCCCGGCGGAGGCCCAGGAAACGGTCCTTTTGCAGCAGGTCGCATCGCGCGAGCTCACCGTTTCAATCGGGGAGGTGGATCCGACCTCGGGCCAGACGGTGGTGTCGCGCGAGGTCGGGATTTTCGTGTCCCAGGGGCCGGTGGTCGCGAGCCGCGAACTCGATTCGCGAGAATACGATATCGTCCGCGTGGGCAATACACCGCCGCCGGCGATTTCCGCCCTGTTAGTTACCGTGAGTTCCACGGGGACCACGGCGACGCTCGATTGGAGCTCCTACAATCAATTTCTCGTCGGCGATATCGCGCGTTTCGATATCTACCTTTCTGATGCCGGCCCCATTACGAGCCTCACCGGCTTGACGCCCTACACAAGCGTGCTCGCCGGAAATGCCGGGGCCGTGTTGAGCGGGCTTGCCGCGTTGACGGACCACTATTTCGTGGTCGTTCCAGTCGATGGCCTGGGCCATTTCACGGCGACTGTGCAATATGCCGCGGGCTATGTTCTCTCGCCGCAGGCGATTTCGCGGGAGCTCGGCATTTCCATCGGCGCCGAGTTGCCGGCGCCTCTGCATCAGGCGGTGTCGCGGGAGATCGATCTCGCGGTGGTGGGCCCGATGGCTCCGCCGCCCATCGCGAAGCTGACCGTGACCACGGATGCCCAAGGAGATACGGCGACTCTGGATTGGAGTTCCTACAATCAATACGTGGTCGGGGATGTGAGCGAATTTGACATCTATTACTCGGATACAGGGCCAATCACCGATGTCACCGGCCTCACGCCCTTTGTGCGGGTGAATGGAAACACGAATTCCGTGGCGCTGACGGGGCTGGCGGTGGGCCGGGATCACTATTTCGCCGTGGTGGCCGTCAATCCTCTGGGGAACTCGAATCCGCTCGTGAATTACGCGGCGGGTTACGTCCTCTTGCCGCAGGTTATTTCCCGCGAATATTCCCTCGGCATCGGCAGCCAGCCGCCTGGAGAGGCCTTGATGGCGGTCTCGCGGGAGTTTTCCGTGGTCGCGCCGACGGACGCCGTTCCGGCGCCAGTCACGGGCGCCGGCAGTGGCTTTACAGCGGTGACTTCGGCATCGGCATTTGGCGCCGTGGACCTCGACTGGACGAGTTACGACGAGTACAGCCAGCGCGACGTGGCCGCCTATCAAGTGTATGTCCAGAATGGCTTTTTCACGGATGTTACCGGACTCACGCCTTACGCGACGGTGCAGGACGGGCGGCAAACACACACGGTGACCGGCCTGAATGGCGCGGGCATCTATTACTTTGCCGTCGTCGCCGTGGATGCCTTGGGACAGTTTAATCCGGCCGTGAGGGCGGCCTCGGCGCAGGCTTCGATCGCAGGCGTCGGCGAGGTCGTCAATCTGGCCGGAAGCAGCACCTCGAATTCCATCACGGTGACCTGGACGCCTCCGCCGAATGCCGGCGCCTTTCTTCGCGGCTACCATCTCTATGTGAGCGGCTCGGCGACTCCTGTGGTCCTTGCTGCCTCAGCGATTTCCTACACGGCGACCGGATTGCAGCCGGCCACGGGCTATTCCTTCCGCGTCGTAACGGTGGATCCCTTTGGAACCGAGAGCGCGGGCGCCACGCTGCTCGGCGCCACTTTGCTGCCAAATCCCAGCGGCGTGTCGCTCACCGCGCTCGCCGGACAGGTCGTGATGCTCTGGAATGGAGCGCAGCCGGCCGCCCTCGTTTCCGGGTACGAGGTCTATGAAAGCAGCGCGCCGTTTTCGAACATCGGCTCGGGCACGCGGGTTTACTCTGGCGCGTTGACGAATGCGACGCTCGGCTCTTTTGCCGCGGTTTCCGGGAAGTCTTATGCCGTGGTCACAGTCAATATTCTCGGCAGCAAGGATCCGGCGGTGACTTCGATCGTCGCCACGAAGCGCTTTCAGACCATCAATTTCACCCAGCCCATACTGGCTGCGGGTTCGCTGACCACGACACTTTCGGCGACCTCCGACAGCGGACTCCCGGTGCGCTTCGCGGTATCGCCGGCAGACTCTGCCCAGATTGCCACCGGCCCGCCGGCCGTACTCACGGCGCTGCGCGGCGGCCCGGTGGTCGTCACCGCTAATCAGGACGGCAATGCGGATTATTGGCCGGGCGATCCGGTCTCTTATAATCTTCGTCTGCCGCCGGTGATCACCTCCTTCTCGGCGAATTTCACCCCGATCGTGGATAATTCCACGCTGCAGGCCATCGATGAAACGCTCCGTGTGGTTGCCCTGGACGCGAACGGTCTGAGCCAGGCGGAATTTTTCATTCAACCCTCGGGGAGCTCTGCTTTCACCTCCCTGGGCGTCGACACCGACCCGACGGACGGACTCTCCGCGAATCTGGCGCTGGATGCCGTTGCGGCGGGGCCTGCCGATCTGAAAGTGGTCGTGCAAACGCCGGATGGATCCACCAGCCAGCTCGTGCGTCACGTGACCTTGCAACTCGGCGCGCCGACGCCGCCGACACTGACGGCTCCCGCCGATGGCACGCAGACGAGTGTCGCTACGGCCACGGTCGCGGGCACTGCGGGCCGCGGGACCACCGTGGCCATCTTCCGCAACGGCGTGCAAGTCGCCGGACCGCTAACCCCCACCGCAGGAGTCTTCACGGCGAGCGTCGCGCTTCTTCCTGGCGCCAATATCCTGACCGCGCGGGCAACCAATGGCGTGGGAACGAGCGTGGATTCGGCCTCTCGCACGGTCACGCTTCTCTCTGCGCTCACGCTCACGGCGACGCCGGATACTCTGACTGAAGGCGACGCCGGCGCCCTCAAGGTGGCGCGGAATCATACGCATGGAGCCGTGGTAGTGACGCTCACGCCCAGCTTGGCCGGGCAATTGACCTTGCCGGCAACCGTGAGCATTGCCGATGGATCCATGGACGCTTCCGTACGGATCGTGGCGATCGATAACAATGTGGCGGAGGCTGATCGAAGCGTCGCCATTAACGGGACGGCCGGCGGATACAGCGCGGGCTCTGCCACTGTCACCGTGCTCGATAACGATCGGAAGAATTTGCCCGATCTGGTCGTGACGAGCGTGACGGCTCCGGCGCAGGCCTTGCCCGGAGCGCAGATCGAAGTGGATTGGGTTGTGAAAAACCAAGGCGTCGGCCCGGCTGCGGCTGGCTGGACTGATCAGATTTTCGTCTCGGACGACCACGTCATCGGCAACGATCACCTGGCGGGCACATTGACGGCGCCAGCCGCGCTGGCCGCCGGACAAAGTGTCAATCGAAGCGCGCAAATTACCGTTCCGGCCATCGGCGCCGGGGCGAAGTACCTGGTGGTCAAAGCGAATGGCGGCGGAGAAGTCTTCGAGAGCAATTTTTCGAATAACAGCGCGATTGCCGCCGTGGCGACCACGGTTCAGACGGTCCTCACACTCCAACTATCCGCGACGAGCACACCGGAAAATGGCGGCGCTCTGACGGCGACGCTGGTTCGAAATGGGGACACGACCGGGCCGCTGAACGTCGCGCTGAGCGCGACGCCGGCGGGCAACATCACGCTCCCTTCCAGTGTAACAATTCCGGCGAATGCGGCTTCGGTGGCTTTCCCGGTGCAGCCCATCGACGACCAACTCCTGAACGGAAACCGGACCGTGACGCTCACCGCGCACACAGCCGCTGGATACGGGGATGGAGCGGCCGCGCTGCAAATCATTGATGACGATGTGCCAATGCTGACGGTGACGATCAATCCCTCGTCGGCGACGGAGACGGCCGCGAATCCAGCGGCGATGGGAACAGTGCAGCGGAACACGCCCACGACGCAACCGCTCACGGTCGGCCTGGTGAGCAGCCTCGTAACGGCGGCTCTGGCGCCGGCGACGGTGACCATCCCGGCGGGCGCCACGTCGGTGAATTTTCCGATCACGGTGATTGACGACCTGATCGTGACGGATACTCGCACCGTGCGCTTCACCGCCTCGGCGACGGGGCTGGCCACGGGCTCGGCGACGTTCGATGTGCTCGACGACGATATTCCCGGCTTGAGTCTGCAATTGGCTCCCTCGGGTGTTTCGGAGAATGCTTCGAATCCCGCCGCTTCGGGACATATCGTCTTCACGCGGGCGCCTGTCCAAGATGTCCTGGTCGCTCTTGCGAGCAGCGATACCACATTGGCGACGACGCCGGCTTCGATCCTCGTCCGCGCGGGCTCCGTGTCTGCGGATTTTCCAATTGCGGTGGTCAATCGGACGAGCAGCGGAACGCACGATGTGACGATTATGGTCGCGCAGACAGATAGTGTGCTGCGCCAGGTGATCGCGGGGCAGAGCGACCAAAAGACACTCCACATTTACGGAAGCAACGGCTCGACACTGACGCTCTCAGGTCCCTCGACCTTTGCCGTAGGTGCGGCAACCTTGACGGTCGGAAGGCAGCCGGGAACGAGCGGCGCCGTCACAGTCGCGCTGGCGAGTGACAATGCGGCGGTGACGGTGCCCGCGACGGTCGTGATTCCCGACGGACAGGCGAGCGCATCCGTTTCCGCGCAGGGGACCACGGCGGGCTCCGCGACGATCACGGCTTCGCTCAATGGTTACAATTCTGCCGCGCTGGGAGTTACCGTCACGGCGTCAAACCTGCCCGATCTGATCGTCGATACGGTGACGCTTTCAAAGACCAGCGCGATCAGCGGAGAAACGATCAATATCGCGTGGACGGTGAGCAACGACGGGAACGCGCCTGCGGCTGGAAACTGGGTCGACGGGGTTTATCTAACAACCGATCGCCTCTCGACGACGAATACGCTCTCGGCCAGCGCAGCCATCACTGGACCGTTGGCCAGCGGCGCCGGCTATCTGGCAAATGCTTCGGTCGTGGTCCCGACGACGCCCGGCCGTTACTGGGCGGTGATTAGCGCGGATGCGCGCAATAACGTAGCCGAGGGGTCGGAGACGAACAATCTGCTGGTCTCGACGCAACCCATCGACGTCGGTCCGGCCTATAACGTGACGGTATCGACCACGGTAACACTCGCGGCGAGCGGCACGCCAGTGCCGCTTACCGGACAGGCGCTCAAGACGGTGGATGGCACGCCGGCGGCGAATGTCCCGATCACGGTGCGCGTGCTCGTAAATGGCACACGCCGGGTTTTGACGGCAATCACCGATAACAATGGCCAGTATCTCACGACGTTCCGTCCGCTGCCGACCGAGGCGGGACACTACAGTCTCGCCGCCGCGCAGCCGGAAGTGACGGCCGATGTTGTGCAAGGTCAGTTCGAGCTCATCGGCATCGGAGCCAACCCGATGGCGCTGGATGCGCGCCTCGCCGTGCAGCAGCCTTTGACCGGCTTCGTGACGCTCACGAATCTGAGCGATCATCCCCTGAGCGGACTGGCGGGTGTGGTGCAATCGCCCGCGGCAAATGTCAGCGGCTCATTGCAAGTTCCGGCAGCATTGCCGGCTAACGGAAGCGTGCAGCTGGCTTACACGATCACTGCGGCGGACGACACCTTCACCAGTGCGAAAATCGGGTTTCATGTGACCTCGGCGGAAGGCGCGACGGTGGATATCCCCGTCCAGGTGAGCATTCTTTCGATTGGCTCGCAATTGGTGGCCAATCCCGGCGCCCTCGAGCACGGCATGCTGCGGGGCGTGCAGACGCTCGTGAGTTGCGATCTCGTGAATCTCGGGGCGGCGCCCACCGGCGATCTTTCGGTGGAATTGCCGGCTCTTCCGTGGATGACTCTGGCTTCGCCGGCGGTGATCTCCTCGCTGGCGCCGGGCGCGCACGCCACGATCACGCTGCAACTCCTGCCTGCAGCGAATATGCCGCTCCAGCTCTACAGCGGGAATCTCTTCGTGCGGGCGGGCCAGAGCGGGCTTTCCCTTCCCTTTGCTTTCCGGGCGATTTCCGCCGCCGTCGGCGACGTGCAAATCAATGTGCTCGACGACTACACCTATTACGCGCCGGGGGCGCCGCGGGTCGCCGGCGCGACCGTGCGCTTGCGCGATGCCTACGATCAATCGAAGATCGTCGCGGAAGGGGGGACGGATGCAACCGGCGCGGTGGTCTTGCCTGGGGCGCCGGAGGCGACCTATGTCCTCGAGGTGTCCGCTCCGCAGCACAGCACCTATAGCAATCCTTTTTCGGTCGTGGCCGGCATCCTGAATAGCAAAGACGTATTCATCGACCGGCAAACGGTTTCCTACACTTGGGATGTCGTGCCCACAGAGATTCCCGACCGTTACGACATCAAACTCGTCGCCACCTTCGAAGCGGATGTGCCCGTGCCGGTGGTGACCATGGAACCGAGCATTTCCACGCTGCCAGATCTCGCCGATGGTGAGTCCGTGGAAGTCGATCTCACGCTGACCAATCAAGGATTGATCGCGGCCGAGCAGATTTCGCTGAGTTTGCCGGGGCCGGAATCCGGCTTTCAATATATTCCGCTGATCTCACAGCTCGACAGCATTGCCGCCAAGAGCAGCATCGTCATCCCCATGGTCGTGCGGCGTGTTGTTGGAGGCCAGACGGCGGCGCTGGTGCGGAAGGCGCCGCGTTTTGCGGGCGGGGGCGGGGGTGGAGGCGGCGGCGGGGATTGCGTGGGCTTCTGCGCGGCGATCTATTCTTACATCTGCGGGCCGGATCGGAAGTTTCACCAGGCGGGATGTGCAATCGTGACGGGCTTGAGCTGCCCGGGCGGCGCTGCCGGCGGCGGCGGTTTCATTCCCTTTGGATATGCGGGGGCCGCGGGCGGCGGGGGGATTTTCCCCTCGATCACCACGAGCGATGATTGCGATCCGTGCGCGGCTGGGAATGCCAAGACGCTCTTCGATTGCATCATCGGTTTTATCCCAGGCGGGGAGCCGGCGAAATGTTTGTACGGGATCTACAACTGCATCAACGATACGCATTCCGGCAATGTCACGGCGCCCTATGGCTGCTTTCGGACGGTGCAGGGTTGCGCCGGAGTGGGGGGCGGTCCGCTGGGTTCGGCGTTGGATTGTGCGGCCGGCTTCTACCAAAATGCCTTGGATTGCAAAAAGGCCTCATCACAAGGAGGCGGCTCCACGCACGCGCTTGTCCGGAAGACGATTTCTCACTACGAGGTCAGCCGGGCCTCGACGCAGGCGCTCGATTTCTCGCCGCCCTCGGCGGCCTCCGGCACGGACCAATACGCCGTGCTCGAGGAGCGAATCGGGCGGGTTCAGGACGAAGTCGATGCCGGGACCTATGCCTATGGCGACGCCGTGTGGCTGCACGCGCAGGACAATGCCGCGGGTGCGCAATGGATGGCCGCCTACAACCTGGCTATCGCCGACAGCTCCGACGGCGGCGCGCAAATCACGGCCACGGAACGCGCCGCCCTGCTGGCCCAGCCTTTGCCGCCAAATGTGACCGTGACCCAGGCGAATACGCTGTTCGATCGCAACAATCGGACGCTCACCTATTACGCCGCAAAGATTTTCAATTTGACTGATGTGCCGGCGAACCAAAGCACGGACTTTTTCGCGCTGGATGTTGCCTACCAGAAATTCTCCCGCTTCAATCAATCCTATCAGGCGGGGCTCGCGGATGGCTTCGATTCTCCCGATGCCGGACTAATTGATGCGCTGGTTCAGATTCAAAACCAGCCGGAAAAGAAAACGCAGGGCGTCTGCGCCGAGGTGAAGATCGAAATCGATCAACAGGCCGTACTCACCCGGCAGGCATTTTCCGGAACGCTGGAGGTGACCAACGGGAATCCCAATAACGCGATTAGCGGGGTGAGCGTGGTCCTGGATATTCGCGATGACGCGGGCAATTCAGCGAATGACAAATTCTTCGTCACGGCGCCGACAGTCACGGGTGTGGCGGACGCGAGTGGCGCGGGCGTGATCGCCGCCGGGGCTACGGGCCGGCTGCAATATACTTTCATTCCCACGCATGCGGCAGCGCCGACCACGCCGACGGTGTATCAATTCACCGGCACTCTGCAGTATAACGATGGCGGCCAGCAGGTCTCCGTGCCGCTCCTGCCCTCGCCGGTGCGGGTCTATCCGGATGCCCAACTAGTCTTGAAGTACTTCGAGCAACGGGACGTTTATTCCGACGACCCCTTTACCCCGCAAATCGAGCCGGCGGAGCCCTTCTCGCTCGGGCTGCTCGTAACGAATGTTGGCGGCGGCTCGGCGAAGGATTTCACGATCACTTCGGCTCAACCAAAGATTATCGACAACCAAAAAGGCCTGCTCGTGGATTTCAAGATCATCGGGACGCAGGTTGGCGCCCAGACGCTGGCGCCATCGCTCACGGTCGATCTCGGCGATCTGGCTCCCGGCGACTCGCAAGTCGCGCAATTCATCCTCACCTCATCTCTGCAGGGGAAATTCATCGATTACCAGGCGAGTTTCGAGCATTCCACGGACTTGGGCGGGCTGGCCACCTCGCTGATCAGCTCGGTGGAGATTCACGAATTGATCCACGTGGTTCGCGCGGATCGCGCCGGAGACGACGCGCTGCCGGATTTCCTGGTTAACGACGTTCCCGATCCCAATTCCCTTCCGGACACGCTCTACCTGAGCGACGGCTCGATTGCTCCGGTGAATGTGGCGACGGATGTTTCCGCTACGATCGGAACGTTGCAAGGACAGCTCACGGCGACCATGCCGAGCGGGTGGTGTTACCTTGAGGTGGCCGATCCCGGCGCGGGCTTGAAACTCGCCCGCGTGGTCCGCTCGGACGGGAAGGTCTTGCGCATCGGTGACAACGCCTGGCAGACGGACCGCAGCTTCCCCAATGCGCTCACGGGCGCGCTGCGGCAGCGGCTAGTGCATCTCTTTGATTTCGATGGCACGGGTTCATATACTCTCTACTACACGACGGCCGATACACCCGGAACGATTCTGGCGCCCATCCAGATCGCACAGCTCGGCCCGGTGACGCCGGCGGCGCGGAGCACGCCGGTCGACACCGTGGACGTGAGCTTCACGCGCCCGATCGATCCCGCCACTTTTACCGCAGCCAGTCTCTCGCTGAGCCTCAATGGCGGAGCGAATCTGATCATGGGTACAGGCGTAACGATTGCGCCGCTCACGGAGACGTCTTATCGGATCGCAGGTCTGGCCGGCTTCAATGCGGCGGAAGGCACTTACATCCTGAGGGTGGATGCCTCCATGATCGATGACGTGACGGAAGCTGCGGGCCAGGGATCGGCTTCCGTAGTCTGGGCGGTGAGCACGAGTCACCTGGCGGTCGTGAGCGCCGGCGGCTTTGGCGGCAGCACGATTCGCGGGCCGGTGGCCTCCATTGATGTGGTCTTCTCCGGTGCGGTGAACCCGGCGAGCTTTACCTTGGATGACCTGAGTTTCACGCTGAATGGCGGCGCCAATCTCCTGACGGCGAGTAACACGATCACGCAGCTGACGGCCAATAGCTTCCGCATCAATGGCCTCACCGCGCTCACCGGGACGGCGGGGCGCTACGCCTTCACGGTCCACGGTGACACGGTGACCGACAGCAGCGGACTGGCGGGTGTGGGACAGCTCACGGAGACCTTTGGCATCGACAATTCCGGCCCGACGATTCAATCGCTCGACGCCATTGCTCCGAACCCTCGCAATACGGCGATCTCGACGCTCGACCTGGTCTTCTCGAAGCCCATCGTGCCCGCGAGTTTTGACGCGACAGCGCTGAAACTCACACTCAATGGCAAAGCGATCAGTCTGGGGACAACGCAAATCATTTCCCTGGACGCTACGCATTTCAAACTGGCCGGCTTGGCGCAGGCGACGGGCGCAGCGGGCAATTACCAGCTCACGGTCAGCGCGGCGGCGGTGCAAGATACCGTCGGAAACCTGGGCTCCGGGGTTCTCACGCGCACATGGCAGGTCGCTCTGAAACAACCTCGCGGACCTTTCAACCTAGCCATTTCTCCCGATACCGGGCTCTCCGCGACGGATGGAATCACCAACACCACTGCTATTTCGGTGAAAGGCTCCGTCGGGTCCGGCACGGCCCGCGTACGAGTCACAGACACGACCAGCGGCTCGGTATTGGGTCAGGCGAATGTTGCGACGACGAGCTTCAGTGTCGCGGTGCAACTCGGAACCGCGGGGCTGCACAATCTGATCGTCGAGGCGCTCGATGCAGCTGGCAATGTTTCGATTCCCTCTCCGCTGGCCGTCTTCGTCGATCTGAGCCCGCCGACGGCGGCGATAACGCCGATCTCGCCCACTCCGCGGCAGACACCCGTGGCCTCGGTGGAAATCAAGTTTTCGGAAGCGCTCAATCCGACGACTTTTACGCTGGCCGCGCTTTCATTGACCCGCGACGGCATTGCGGTTCCGCTCGGTCGCGGAGTGACCATCCAGACCGGCGCGGCGGGAGATTTCTTTGTCTCCGGGCTTTCCGCTCTCACGGATCCCACGGGGCTCTATACGCTGAGTGTGGCGCTCTCCGGGATCCAGGACATCGCCGGAAATCACGGCCAAGGCGCTGCGAGCGTCACGTGGAGGCGGGCCGAGGGCGGCACGACCGTGCAGTTCGCCAGCCTCGCGGGCGCTTACAATGGCTTGATCGAGGCGGACACGCCGGCCCATGCGACGTCTGGCATCATCGCCATCGCCTTGACCCGCACCGGCGCCTTCACTGCTTCCGGAAAATTTGGCGGCGCGGCTTTTTCTTTCCACGGCAAGCTCGATGGAGACGGGAAGTTTTCCGGGCTTTTTGGCAAGAAGGCCGCCGCGCTCAGTCTAAATCTGAGTCTGGTGATGGCCGATGGCGCCGATTCCTTTGTTGGCAGCGTTAGCGGGAAAGCCGGCTCGGCAAATCTGCTCGCCGATCGCCTGCTTTACAGCGCAGCCAATCCGACGCCTCTGCGCGGCAAATATGGCGTCCTGCTCATGGGGCCGTCGGCTGGAGGCTCAGCGGCCATCCCGGTGGGCCATGGCTTTGCTGTCCTGACGGTGCTGCCGACCGGTCGTCTCACGGCGGCGGGTCAGTTCGCGGATGGAACAAAATTTACGCAAAGTTCCGCGCTCGGCGGGACAGACGAGTGGCCGTTCTACGCGGCGATGGATGGCGGCCGCAGTTCCGCGATCGGCGCGATGACCTTCCGTCCCATTGCCGAGCTGAGCGATCTCGATGGAACGGCAAATTGGTTCCGCACGGCCCGGCCCAAAGCCGCTTCCTTTCCAGCAGCCTTCGCCACGACTCTCCAGGTGATTGGCTCCGCGTATCCGGCGGAGTCCGGTGAACCGCCCGTGCTAGGCGCCGCCGGGCAGACGGCTGAATTGACGCTGACCGGGGGCGGCCTCCCGGACGCCGGGATCGAACTGCCCCTAACCTTTGGCGCGAACGGGACTGCCAAATTCGGCGATTCCGGGCAATTGAAACTCTCGCTGCCAAACGGCCAGATCTCAGGGTCGATCGTCATTCCGGGAGACAAGAAGGCAACGAAGTTTCAAGGAGTGGCGTTTCCCATCCAACGGGGAGGGGCGGGGAGCTTCATTCGCGTGCCGAACGGCGGGTTGTTTGAGCTCAAGATTGTGCCGTAAACAGTGATTCGCCGCGGCCAAAGCTGTGCAGAACAAGACCATGGAGAGGTGAGTAAGATTTAGAGCATGTTGGTAAACTCGCTTTTGGCGATTCCGGCTCGCCCACCTCTATACCTCCCTTGTCCCCTCCGCCTCCTCGGCGGGTCTTTTGAGGTTATGCGGCGTCGTTCATCGCTCCTTGCCTAATCTCAAAATCCCTCGCGGCCTCATCAAAAGCGAGTTTACCAACACGCCCTTGCTGATGAGTTGATCGAGCTGCTGCTGCGCAGTTCGCTACTAAGGTGGGCGGTAAGATGCCGTTCTTCCCTGGAGCGGCGCTCTGGCAGTCCGCGCCTTTTCGGATGCTTCCGCACTGAGCGGGCGGGACGTCCGCGCTCCCAGGAGGGGCGGCGCGCAGACGCTCCGGTCCGACTTGCGGACTTACGGCTCCTACCCGCGGACACCCCCTCCGTGGGGCACAGAGTCCCCCTTATGTCCGCGACGAAAGAAGACTTTCGCGCGAGCGCACAGAGCGCACATCTATGAGTGGGTTTCAACCGGCTCTGGCGCGGCGCCGCGATTACAACCCTTGGGGCTGTAACTGTTTCCGCAGGATGACATAAAGCCCGCTCAAGATAATCAGACTCGAGCCGATGAGCACGCCGCAGTTGAAAGAATACACTGAGATGTGGAGGTCGATGTTTTTGTCTCCCCATGTGACCGGGAAATGTTTCTCGGGACTGAAGAAGACATTCACCGGGGTCACTCGCCGGTAGTCGCTCTGCTCTGTCTCGGCTTTGGCCACGAGATCGCTCACTTTTTGATTCGTATAGAGCCGTTCGGCCGAAGCTCCGCTGAATTTGCTGCGAAGATTGCCCGTATCCAGCGGCTTGCCGTCAATGATGCGGTCCACGTGGCGGAGGCGCTTTTCCACTTCGTGCACGCTGCCCGCATCCAGACTGCTGAGGATGGCGAGGGTGTCCTTGAGATCCTCCAGGCGCTGGTTGTCTTCGTTCGATGAACTGTGTTTGGCGACGATGGCGTCGATCTGGTCCTGCAATTCGTCCTGTCGCCGGCTGAGCGGATTCAGCTTGGCCTGGGCGACGATGAGGGCTTCGTAGCTGTAGTGCGTGGCGACGAAGCGCGAGATGAGCGGGATGTGTAGCTTGTCGTCATCGCGATCGGACGACAGCCCCGGATGGGTGCTGAACCAGCGGGCGAAGGTGTGGCGCAGATCCAGATCGCGATTCATCTCCTCGTACTTGATGAGGGCGCCGGAGAAAATGAGCTGCGGGATGAGGACGAGCGGGACGAAATTCGACGCCATCTTGCCCGAAGTCGAAATCGACGAAATGAACAGGCCCAGGCTCGTGCCGCTCGCGGCGGTGATGAACATGAAAGTCCAGTAGGGCAGAAACATTCCCCGCACCTCGAGCATCCAATTTCCCACCACGACGAAGAGCGCGCACTGCACGGCCGAGAACAATGCCAGGGCGGCGAATTTCGCCGAGATGTAGTAGGGTAGGCGCACGTCGAGATTTCGCTCCCGGCTCAGCACCACGCGGTCGCGAATGATGTCGTCGACGCTATTCATGAGCGCGAGGAACATCGAGACGAGCAGCGCAATGAAGATGTACGTCGGGATGTGGAAGGCGCTGGCGAAGTCGTACTGCCCCTCCTCGGCGTAGCGCAGGGCCCAGCCGATGAGCGCGGCCAGGGCAGGCGGGACGATGAGCGTCAGCCAGAAGTTGCCGCGATTGCGCAGCTTCGAAGTGAAGGCGCGGCGCCAGAGCGTGCGGAATTGGGTCCACTCGTCGCGCCAGCGGATGCGGCCGGTCTTGCCGACGGCGGCGGTGGGAGTCGGCGGCGGCGGCGGCGCTTTGCGCACCGAGACCTGCTTCATTTCCTGCAGGAGACGGAAGGACTCGTACTTGTCCCGCCAATAGTCGGGAGAAAAGCGTCGGGCCGGGACGAGCTGGCCCTGGGAATTGTCTTCGTAGATGACGTCGCCGCTCAGATCGCGCAGCGGCGTCTCGAGCACGTCGAAGATGAATTCCGGCCGGGTCGTGCCGCAGGCCGGGCAGCCGCCGAGCTCGGTGCCGAAGTGTTGCCGGTGTTCCGCCGCGGCGAAGTATTCCAGCATCTCCCGCGGCGTGCCGAAGAAGACGACTTTGCCGCCCTTGTCCAGGAGCAGCGCCTTGGAAAACATCTGGAAGAGCTTCGAAGTCGGCTGGTGGATGGTGACCAGCACGATCTTATTGTGCGACATCGAGCGGATGATCTCGATGACGTGCTCGCTATCCTTCGAGGAAAGGCCGCTTGTCGGCTCGTCGAAGAGGAAAATGTCGGCCGAGGAAATCATATCCAGGCCGATATTGAGCCGCTTGCGTTCGCCCCCGGAGAGGCGCTTGGTGGTGGGCGGGCCGACGACGGAATCGCGGCGCTCGGAGAGGCCGAGCTCGACGAGCTTGCCTTCGATGCGGCGTGCGCGGTCGCGTGTCGAGAGGTGGGGCGCGCGGATGGCGGCGGCAAAGGTGAGATTTTCCTCGATGGTGAGGTGATCGTCGAAGGCGTCGTCCTGCGGGACGAAGGCAATGAAGTGCTTCAGCGTATCGAGGTCTTCGTACAGCGACTGGCCATTGAGCAAAATGTCCCCGTGCTGCGGCTGGAACTGGCCGGCGAGAGCGCGCAAGAGGGTGGATTTCCCCGAGCCGCTCGCGCCCATGACGCAGACCATTTCCCCGCGGGAAACGGTGAAATTGATGCCGTCCAGCGCCGCCTCGTGCTTGCGGAAGTGATGGGTGACGTCGCGCACCTCCAGTGTGGAGATGATATTCCGCTCCTCCTCGATGATCCGCTCGGTAAAGTCGCAGCGCAGCACCTGTCCGGTATCGATGCGGATGGTGTCGCCATCCTTCAGGGCAGCGAAACCTTTTTCCGGCACATTGACGTCGCCGACCCGGATGGGCCGGTCGGCCTGGACGACCTGGAGTTTGCCCACCTTGTGGTCGTAGTCGCAGAGAATTTTCAGGAGCACCTCGCCGCTCGTGCCGGGGGAGAGGAGGATGTCGTCGACGTCGAGGAGCGAGGGATTGTTCGAGACCAGGTAGGCGGATTTATAGGCCTTGAGCTGGAAACGGACGCCGAGCGCGCGGGCGCGCCGGCGCAGGTCGGAAAGCTGGAGCTCGGAATCGTTGTGGAAGATGATTTTGTCGTCCAGCGTGGCTTCAAGGCGGCGGCCGGGGCGGAGCGCCACGCCGTTCAGGAGCGCATCGACCGTCTTCAGGGCGCGCACATGGACTTTGAGGCCAAATTTGACCTCCAGCGCGCTGTCCCGGGTGCGGTTTTTCTCCAGTTGCACCGCGTCGTTGTTGTCGATGGTCAGGTAAACCTGGGCCAGGGAGACGTTTTTCTTCGCGTTGAAGTAGTAGGCGAGATCCTGGTAGGTGAGCACCTGCTCGCCCAGGACGAGGCGTTGCCCTAAATAGACCCGGCAGAATTCGCCGGGCCGCAGCGGCCGGCTGTGGACCACAATGCCCAGGGAGGTCTGGTTTTTGAGGAGAATGAGGTCGTGGAAGCGAAAGGCCATGAGCCGTTCGTTCGGCGCCAGGCCGCGCAGGGTCACGTCCGCCGTATTGCTCGAACCAAAGCTCAGCGATTCCAGCGGGGACTGCCCCTGCTGGTAGACCGCCTTGTCCCCTTCGCCTTCATCTGCGGCATTCAGCTGGTAGACGATGTCGATGGCCTGGGATGCCATGCCCAGGTGCGTCATGAAGGAGTAGAAAGCGACCACCTGCTGCTGCTCCATCCCGGCGCGGCAGATCAGGTCGTAGAGCTGCACCCCGAGCATCATCTTCCGCTCGGTCGACAGACTCGACGCCAACTTCTGCGCCATGGCGTTCAGGTCCTGCTGCTCGTTGAGCGCCTGGCGGAAGAATTTTCGCAGCTCGGAGTAGACCGCTTCCGGGTAGTCGTATCGCAGGAAGCCCAGCGAAGAATCGATTTCCTCCTCCAGAACCTCTCCGCCGGCCTTCGAAAAGGCGGCGAGCACCTGGATGAGCACGGGCAGGAGATTGGCATTCTCCGGTCCGCCGCGGCCCCGATTCAGGATCCGGCGGCCAATGATCTCCGTGAACCGGCGCACCCGGCGGGCGGCCGGATGGCTCTGCCAGGTCTCGCGCACCTGGTCGCGGATTTGGTGAAAAGTTCCGTTATTGAGTTTCGTCATGCAGGCGCCAGAGCTTCAAAGAGCTACTCCTATGCTGCCTTGCCGCGGGATGCCATCTTTCGATTTCAGCAAATGGCGGTCCTTCGACTTGGCATGGAGCCGCACATTTCGCAAGTTGACCCCGCCCAGGAACGCTCTAATCTGGAATGACGGATTCTGGTGGGTCGGCAGCGTGAACTTGCACTTCTGGCCGAATACCCGACTTTTACTCCGGACCTATTACTAAATTATGGCAACGCCTGATCCCAGATCCCCAAACGGTAACCGCCAGCGCGACCCCGGAAACGGCGCGGGCGGCGATCCGGCCTTCAATTGGCGGGGGGCAATCCTTTTTGTCCTCGCCGTCGCGCTGATCGGCGGCGCCTACGTCGCCAACCAGAAGATCGGGAGCTATGCGGATATCACCTATCCGAAATTCCACGATCTGCTCACCAACGGCAAGGTGCTCAACGACAAGGAGCATCCAGTGGAACTGGTGACCGACCTGAATGTAGGCCGCACCTACCTCTCCGGCTTTGCGAACGATATCGGAGAGCCCGGCGTGCCGCCCGGGGCTGGGCCGACGAAGTTCCACACGAACGTCAACCTCGAGTTCAACACCTACCTGAACGACGAGTTGATGCAGTACAAAATCATCGCCAATCCGGTCACGAGCAATAACTGGCTGGCGTCGGCCATGGTGACGCTGCTGCCGATCGTCATCCTCGTGGTGCTGGTCATTTTCTTCTTCCGCCAGCAGATCCGCATGGCGGGGAAAGGCGCGCTGAATTTCGGTAAATCCAAGGCGCGGATGCTTTCACGCGACAAGAACAAGGTTACCTTTAAGGACGTGGCCGGAGTCGAAGAGGCCAAGGAAGAAGTACAGGAGATCGTGGAATTTCTGCGTGATCCGAAGCGCTTCCAGAAGCTCGGCGGCCGCATCCCGAAAGGCGTCCTCATGGTGGGGCCTCCCGGAACGGGCAAAACGCTGCTCGCTCGAGCCATCGCCGGCGAGGCCGATGTGCCATTTTTCTCCATCTCGGGCTCCGATTTCGTGGAGATGTTCGTGGGCGTGGGCGCGAGCCGCGTGCGCGACATGTTCGAGCAGGGCAAGAAGAGCGCCCCGTGCATTATCTTTATCGATGAAATCGACGCCGTAGGTCGTCACCGTGGGCATGGCCTCGGCGGCGGACACGATGAACGCGAGCAGACGCTGAATGCGCTGCTCGTCGAGATGGATGGCTTCGACACCCAGGAAGGCGTGATCATCATTGCGGCGACGAACCGTCCGGACGTGCTCGATCCCGCGCTGCTGCGTCCGGGCCGTTTCGATCGTCAGATCACCGTAAACCTTCCCGACGTGCATGGCCGCGAGGAAGTGCTGCGGGTGCATGCCAAGAAGGTGAAGCTCGGCGAAGAAGTCGAGCTGAGCATCGTGGCGCGCGGCACCCCGGGCTTCTCCGGCGCCGAACTGGCCAATCTCATCAACGAAGCCGCCCTCATGGCGGCGCGCCGGGGCCTCAAGTCCATCGGCATGACGGAACTCGAGGAAGCCCGCGACAAGGTGCGCTGGGGCCGCGAACGTCGCAGCATGGCCATGAGCGAGAAGGAGAAGATCTCCACGGCCTGGCACGAAGCCGGCCATGCCCTGGTCAATGTGGTCATGAAGCACACTCATCCGCTGCACAAGGTCACTATTATTCCGCGCGGACCCGCGCTGGGCATGACGATGTACCTGCCGGAAGGGGACAAGTACTCCACCGCGCGCCTCGAAGCGCTCGACCTCATCGCGGTGACTGCCGCCGGCCGGATCGCCGAAGAGCTCTTCTCGAACGACATCTCCAATGGCGCCACTGGCGACATTCGTCAGATGACCCGCCTGGCCCGCCGCATGGTCTGCGAGTGGGGTATGAGCGAGCAGCTTGGCATGGTCGAGTACGGCGAGCATGAAGACTACGTCTTCCTCGGCCGCGAGATGCACAAGAACCGCGACTTCTCCGAAGACACGGCCCAGCAGATTGATCGCGAGGTTCGGAAACTGGTCGACGACGGCTACAGCCGCGCGAAGGAAGTGGTGCTCGCCCACCGCGACAAGCTCGAGATCATCGCCAACGCGCTCCTCGAGTACGAGACGCTGGACGGCCATCAGATCACGGAAATCGTCGAGCATGGCCGGATGAGCAATCCGCCCAAGCCGCCGCCACCGAAAATCCAGCCCCCGCCGCTCAAGGAGCGCCCGGAGACGACGACGATCGCTCCGGAGTTGCCACCGGGATTGACCGGGGCTCCGGCGTAAGTCCAGGCGCCAAATAGTTGAGTTTCAAAATCGGCGCTTCCTCACGGAAGCGCCGATTTTTTGAAGTTTGGCCGAATTGCCGATCCCGCGTTTGGCGGGCGCGGCGCCAACGTAGGGCCCCGCGGACTTTCCGAGCGGACTTATCCGGAGCGTCATTTGCTTGTGACTAGCTGACTAACTAGACATTATGCGTTGCCGAGGTCGTTCCGGGATGTTCAATCCCACCAAATCACGAGCAATACACGGTCTTCGATTGTGAAATCCTTTATCACTCCCATGTCGTTCCCATGGCGCGAAACGCTTCATCCCCTAAGATCCAGTCTGCCGTGTCTGCTTGCCAGCGTTTTCCCAGCGCCTCCAGGTGGTCCTGCTGGCCTGGCTCGGTATGGATGATCAACGTGTCGGCGCTATAGTGATCGCCCGGCAGATATCGCAAGGGGAAAAGGTCCGCCCGATGATCGATGGAGACTGGCGGCGGATTTGATTTGGCCGGATTCTGGAGCTTCTGAAAGACGGGACGGACAAAGCGCGTCATCAACAGTGACCGCCACAGAGTTTTATTCTCTCGCAAGTCTCTGGCCACTGAAGGACCGGAAAAATTATTGAACGAGTTCTTCTCGATGAGCTTTAAAATCAGTTCTTGAGTGTCAGTAATCATCGAGGCTTCGATTCAGATACTGGCGAGATCATTAACCGGCTGCCGATCTGCGTAAAGATCTTCCAACTAGCTAGCTAGCTCTTCAACTCAGCGGCGCCAAAACCAAGGCGCCGGTAGAGCGCTCGAAATTTGTCGTAGGAAAGGCCCAGAGATGTCGCTGCGCGGCGTTGGTGAAATGCGGTGTCGCGCAGGGCGCGGTCTACGAAGCGCTTCCGAATGTCGTCCATCAGCGCCGGGAGATCGAGCGGGAGGCGATGGCCGGCGATCATGTCTTCCCAGGAGGCAGATGGCGCCGCCGCTGGGGCTGGGTGGCGCTCGCGAAATGGGTCCAGATCTATGGCTCCGATCCGGCCTTCATGAGCGTGTGCCGCGGCGCGTTCGATGACATTGCGCAACTCCCGTATGTTACCCGGCCAGTCATGCGCCAGGAGCAGCCGCTCCGACCGGCTATCGATTTCTGGCGCGGAATGGCCGAGTTCGGAAGCCATACGCGCGGCGAAGTGGCGGGCGAGCGGGACGATGTCCTCGCGCCGTTCGCGGAGCGGCGGCATGTGGACGACCATGAAGGCCAGGCGGTCGAGGAGGTCCTCGCGGAAACGCCCTTCACGGCAGGCCTTGGGCAGATTGGAATTCGTTGCCGCCACGAGGCGCACGTCGACCACGATGGTCTCGTCGCCGCCGACGCGCTCGAACGCGCCGTATTCCACGACCCGCAGCACCTTGTCCTGCACTTCCATGGGCATGAGGCCGATCTCGTCGAGGAAGAGCGTGCCGCCATCGGCGCGCTCGAAACGGCCCAGCCGCCGGCGGGTCGCCCCGGTGAAGGCGCCGGGCTCGTAACCGAAGAGTTCGGATTCCACCAGCTCCGCCGGGCAAGCCGCGCAATTCCATCGCAAGAATGGCATGGCCCAACGCTTCGAGAGAAAGTGCAGGCGCGCCGCGGCGAGTTCCTTCCCTGTGCCGCGCTCACCCAGCAGCAGCACCGGGCGGGAGATCGGCGCCGCGATCGCCAGACGCTCCTGCATTTCCAAAAACGCAGGGGAAATGCCAAGAGCTTCCTGCGGAGCCGGTGAATTGGTCATATTGATATGAATTTGTGCCAAAAATTGGCGTGAATGACCAGCAGCGAGTGCGTGGAGTTTTATTCGATAAATGTAAGTGGCTTGAAATGAGATGCTTGCGAACGTGTTAAACCTTTGGCACTCGCGGTGCTAAATGGTCGTCCGCAGACTTAAATCAACGCACCAACCCTATGGGCATATTCACCAGATTCCGCGATATCGTGAACTCCAACATCAACGCCATGCTCGATGCGGCGGAGGATCCGGAAAAAATGATCCGTCTCATGATCCAGGAAATGGAGGAGACGCTGATCGAGATGAAATCCACCTGCGCCGGTTCGCTGGCGACCCGGGCGCGGGTGACGCGCACCCTCGGCGAAGCCAAGGAACGCGTCGAGCGCTGGGAGAACAACGCCAAGCTCGCCATCACCCGGGGCAGTGAGGAACTGGCTCGCGAGGCTTTGCTGGAAAAGCGCCGGCATACCGAGCTGGTGCAGACGCTGGAGCGGGAACTCGCCGCTTCCGATGAGCTGACCAAGGCGCATCAGGAGCAGATCTCGCAGCTCGAGAAAAAGCTCGTGCAGGCGCGGGAAAAGCAGCGGCTGCTCGTGCAGCGGCATGTGCAGGCCACCCAAAAGGTCTGGGCGCAAACCCAGATCCGCCACGTGGACACGGGCGACGCCTTTCAACGCTTCGATCAATTCGAGGCGCGGATCGAGCGGGTGGAAGCCATGGCGGGGTTGATCCGTCCGCCCGAGGCGGCCAAGCAAGACTTGGAGCAGCATTTCGCCGCGATCGAGCGCGACCAGGAACTGGATAAGGAACTGCAACGCATCAAGGCGGAGGTTCAAACTCACTAACATGGTCAAACGAGATGTCGGAATCGCCTACTTGCTCCTCATCTTTGGGGGGCCGCTGGGACTGCATAAGTTCTATCTCAACCAGGTCGGCTGGGGCATCGCCTATCTGCTGACCGGAGGATTCTTCTTCGTCGGCGTGATCATCGATTTCTTCACGCTGTCAGGGCAGGTGGATCGTTGCAATTGGGAGATCTGGGCTCGGTGGCCGTGGATCCCCATGCCGGTGGCCTACGGGCCGCCGCCGATGCCAGGGCCCATGCCCATGTCTCCGCCGCCGATGCGGCAACCCGTGTACGCGGCGAGCCCGGATTATCAACGCCAGGCCGCCCTGCAGGAGGCCGACCGCCGGCTGCAGGATTTCACCCGCAGATTGAATAACTTAGAGACTGTCATTCATGCAAAGCGCTACTAGAATGTGGAACATGAACACCCTGGAAAAATCGGTTCGCACCCGGTACTGGCTCGAGACGCTTCAGGAGCTTCTCGGAGGCCAGAAGAATCTGGCCGCTGTGGTAATCTTTATAGCCATGATGTTTGGCATCGTGCTCTGTCGGACTGCGCCGGCTTCAGTCTTTATCTTCGTCGGAGGCATTATCGCCATGAATCGGGTGGTTCGTGGGAAAGATGGGCGCCGGGGATGGAGCGATGGGGCAGCCGACAGCAAAGGCTGGCGGAAAGGCGAACACGCGCCGGATGTGGCCCGGCTGCTCGAAGTGATCGAGCGGCTGGAAAAGCGGGTCGTCGACCTTGAGGCCGCGATCACCACGAAGGAGTTTGACTGGGAACGCCGGTTGAACCAGACGCCGCCGTCTCGATCTGAGCCGGCGCCACGACCAGAGTTTCATTAGCCGACCGAGTCGTCCAATAGATCGTATCAAAAAACACCGCTCTGAGAAGGAGCGGTGTTTTTGCTTTTGCGGCTTCTATTTCGAAACGCGATCGCCATTAATGGTCGGATGATTCGATCCCGAGACGTCACTATATCCCTCGCGTCTGCGCTGGTGGTCGCGCTGGGTGTCGCCTATGCTGAAACCGGCGGCCGCTCCATGCCCCACTCGACCGTGGTCAATCTTGCGGACCTGCAGGCTGTGCCGACAAAAACGGGTGAAATGCGGTTGGTCTTCGACGCGTCAACGCCGACTTTATCGGAATTGGATTGCCATATCACGACGCTCAATCCGGGGGAATCTCCGCACCTGCCGCACCGTCATCCGGATGAAGAGGTGCTCATCTTGAAGGAGGGCCGTTTGGAAGTGTCGCAGGAAGACAGGAAGACGATCGTCGAGCCGGGCGGCGTTATCTTCGAAGCGTCGAATGAATTGCATACCCTCCGCAACATCGGAACGATTCCGGCCGTCTATTACGTGGTGAAATTCACGCCCCACGATGTAGTGAAAGCGAGTACGCCTAATTGAGGTCTTTCTACCGCGGACGAAATAGATAGACACCGCCGCGCGGAGACGGAACCGGAGTTGCGGTTGGCGCTGGCACACGTGAGTTCCGTTTGCGCCAATCCTTTACACAGCAACTATTTGCAAGGCACAAATAGCCTAATGGGAATCGGAGCTGGTGATCCAACTGGTCGTATCGAAATGGCGGCGATCGACATTGCTCGTAGATAAATTTGCAGCCCGCGAAATTACGTCCTTGTGGTGAAAAACCGTATGGCAGAACTTCCTCTCGAAGCTGCTCAGCATCCGCTTAACTATAGGTATTTATTTGGAGCAATTATCATACCTTAATTCGCGTGATGCGGTGAAAAGCGACTGTCATGGCCCGAATTAACCATACCTCAGCAGGTATTAGTTAAAAAGGTATTGCCCGCGTCCGAATTTTCCGACAGAGAAGTGTGCGCGCGCCCGATTCTTCTCCGGGCGCGCCTCGGAGATAGTCGAAGCTGGTGAACGCAATCGAAGCAGGCTGCCACTCGAAACGGAAACTGGGCTCCAGTCCAATTTCTCGAGCAGTAGCGGTTGGCCTACCCCAGATTGCAAATCCGGCGGAGACGGTCTTCGGGTGCTGCCCGACGCAAACGCGTCCTTAGAACAAAACGCAACAACCTGCAATCAGCCGGCATTCGCCTTTGGAGACGGCCCGAGATTCTCGCGGCGCCATTTCCGGAAGCGGCCGATGCCGGAACACACTCGACTCCCCAAAATGAAAAACAAAGTCCAGGTCGGGACAATGCTCTTCGGAGCATGCATCCTCGCCACGTCCTTGTCTTCGCGCGCCGTGAACGTCGTCACCGCGCACAACGACAACAACCGCTCCGGAGCCAACACGAGCGAGACCACGCTCACGCCCTCAAACGTCAACCAAAGCAGCTTTGGCAAGCTTTTCGAATGTACGGTCGACGGGGATATCTATTCCCAACCGCTCATCGTCCAAGGGGTCACGATCGGAGGCGCAAGCCATAATGTGGCATTCATCTCCACCGCGAAGAATATTTGCTACGCCTTCGACGCGGACAACGGCGCGCTGCTCTGGCAGCGCAACGACAGCACGAATAATTTTCCCGTGCCCGCCGGCGATGTGCAGTGCTGCTGCACCGACATCTCGAGCTGGGTGGGCGTGATCGGAACCGGGGCCATCGACACGGCCCACAATGCCTGGTACTTCGTTTTCAAGCAGAAGTTTGCCGATGGCAGCTATCATCAATACGTCCACAACATCAAACTGACCGACGGAACGAACAATGTCGCTCCGGTGGATATGTCGGCCACGGCGGGCGGGGTCAGTTTCAACGCCAAGCTCAACAACCAGCGCGCCGGCTTGCTGTTGCAAGGCGGCAACGTCTACCTGGCGGAGTCCTCGCACAATGACTGCGGCGGCTACCATGGATGGGTGCTGGGCTTCAACGCCACGACGCTCGCGGCCGTGGGCGCCTATCCCGTTACGGATTCTGGCGGCGGACAGGGCGGCGTCTGGATGGCCGGCGGCGGCCTCGTGGGCGACGGCACCTACATCTACTTCAGCACCGGCAACGGCACCTTCAATGCCAATACCGGCGGCAACTGCTTCGGCGAGTCTTACCTGAAGCTGAACGGCACGCTCGGGCGCGTCGATTGGTTTACTCCCGCCAGCCAGCAGGCTCTGAATAATGCCGACCGCGATCTGGGCGGCGGCGGCTGCATCATGGTGCCCGGCACGCGCCGGATCCTCGGCGGTGGCAAGGACGGCAAGTTCTACGTGATGAACGCCGACGCGATGGGCGGCTACAACGGCAGCACCGACGCCTGTTTGCAAAGCTTCATGGTGACCGACCCGGCCCAAAGCCTGAATCACATCCACGGGTGCGCGGTGTACTGGAATGGCAAGGTGTATGTCGGCGGTGAGAGCGACAGGCTCAAGGCCTATAGCTGGAATGGCTCGACCTTCTCCTCGACCTCTCCCGCGACGCAGACTTCCTTCACCGGCGTGCTGAACAGCATGCCCGGCTGGCAGCTCTGCGCCACCTCGAATGGAACCTCGAACGGCATAATCTGGACGACTCGTGTGTTCAGCGGCAACGCGAACAACGCGGTCCAGCCCGGCATCATACACGCTTTCGATGCGAACAATCTCGGGACTGAACTCTGGAACAGCAAGCAGAACGCGGGACGCGACGATCTCGGCAACTTTGCCAAGAATCCGGCGCCCACCGTGGCCAACGGCAAGGTCTATTGCCCCACGTTCTCCAACAAGCTGGTGGTCTACGGGCTCCTTCCCGGCACGAAATACGAGACCGAATCGCTCACCGTCTTTGGCACCTCGGGAGATAATCATCGCCTCGTTGCCGATGCGGGTTTCAGCGGAGGCAACGGGACGATTCTCGATTCCAATGCGGTCAATGACTACGTGATCTACACGGTGCCGAACGTGACGGCCGGCAGCTACAACGTAAAGGTCGGCATCAAGAAGATCGATACGCGTGCCATCTGGCAGCTCGCGGCGTCTCGCGCTGACACGCAGACCGGCTATACCAACATTGGCGGGACGGTGGACGAGTACTCGGCCACGGCCTCCTTTACGGAGGTGAACCTGGGCACGTGGAACCCGGCGACCACGAGCGACAAGACGTTCAAATTCACGGTCACGGGCAAGAACGCGAGCAGCTCGAATTACACGATGGCGTTCGACTACATCAAGCTGACGAGGCAATAATCTGAGAGCGCTCGGCGGCGCAATGCGCTGAACGAGTGGCATACTACTTGGGCGGCGGCAGAGATGCCGCCGCCTTTTCGCTTCCATGAGCCTGGCGGTGGTGAAGGACAGGGGGATTGGGGGGCGATGGCTCCAAGCCCTACAAGGCCTTTAGATGATGCAAACGGTCCCTATTTGAGGCCTTGCCCGACGAGGCAGACACATTTAGATTTTGTCCATGAAAGCGAGCTGATTGTATCTGCAGCGCGCCGACCGGCGGAGTGTTACTTCAGCTTCGCCAGCCGCTGTACGAGTTGCTCAGGTTTGCGCATGGGAGTGGAACACGTTCCGTTGGCGCAGACGAAAGCAGCCGCAAATTTCAATGTCGGAAACGGCACGTCTGAATTGGGCAGGGGGCCTTCGCGTTCGTCCAGCCATTCGAGGCGCGTGTAGGCGGGCATATGGCGCAAGGCGCTGGTGAAGAGGTCGCGGGCTGCGGGATCGTCTTTCGAACCGACGATGGTGATGTGGGCGGGCTCGGAGCGGAATTCGCGATCGGCGAGGAGCAGGCCGGCGGTGGCGAAGCCCTGGCGTTCGATGACGACGGGCGAGGCTAGGAAGCGCATGGCGTGCTCGGCCATGGCGCGGTGTTTTGCGTCGCCGGTAAAGTAGAAGAGAAGGTTGGCGAAGCGGGCGAGAGTTATATTTTCGTCGACCTGTGCTTTGGGCGGGAGGCTGTCGGCGGGGCTGGCTGCGGCGGTGACAAAGCCGATGGGGCTGTGGAATTTGTTATCGATGAAACCGTCGGTTTCCCGGGTGTGCGCGAGCCAGGCGCGGTCGGCGGTGACTATGTAAAGCGCGAGGCAGGCGCGGGCCATGGACAGGGAATCGGCCAAATAAGGGCCGGCAACGTCGCGCTCGTCGTGGCGAAAACCGCCGCCATCTAGCGCGCGGTGGGCGAGCGTCCATTCGGCGGCGCGTTTCGCGGCTTCCAGGCAGGCGGCGTTGCCGCCGGCGGCATAGAGCGTGGTGAGGCCGGCAATGGCCAGGCCATTTTCGCGGGCGTAGAGATGCCGGTCAACGCGTGGGATGCCTTTGGCTCGGCGGCCGGCGTCATCCAGAGCGAAGTAGTCGGCAGAGTGTTCGCCGTCCACGAGGTCGGCGTCCTGGCTGGTGTAGAAAGCGCCTTCGGGCGAGGTGAGGAATTGCGCAAGATAGCCGCGGATCTTTTCGGCGGGTTCGAGCCATTGCGGATCGCTCCACTGCGTGGCGGCCGCAGAGAAGACGCGCAGGTTTTCCGCCTGAAAAGGCATGATTTTTTCGAAATGCGGGTGGTCCCAGTCGCCGTCGGTCGAGTATTGGTAGACGCCGCCCCATATGGGATCGATGAGCTTCAGCCCGGACGTGAGCGTTTGCCGAGCGCGCGCGGTTATTTGCGCATCCCCAGAGGCGCCTTCGCGCAGGCAGTATTCCAGGGCTGCCCAATCGAGGTAGTGATGGATGGTGCCCCAGCCGCCGCGTTCCTCGTCGTAGGCTTGAAGGAAGGCCTCGCGCATGATTGCGCGTTGTTCGGCAGTGAATCCGGCGTCGGTGCCTGGAGTGATCACCGGCTCAGGCTGCGCCGACGGGCCGGGCGAGGGATCATCGATGATGGCCTGGAGCAGGCTGGCCATGGGCTTGGGAGGGATGTAGCCGCTACGTTTGACAATTTCGCTGCCGTCGACGTTGAAGACGATGGTGGCCGGCCAGCCGTAGTCTTCATAGCGATTGGAAAGATCGGGACGTGAATCCTGATCGACGCGAACGGCGAGGTATTTTTCATTGAGGAGCGAAATGACGGCGGGATCCGTGTAGGTCACTTCGTCCATGACGTGGCACCAGTGACACCACACGGCGCCGAGATCGAGCAGCACGAAACGATGCTCGGCCTTCGCGCGTTCGAAGATGCCGGGGGACCAGGATTGCCAATCGATTTTTGCTTGTTCCTCGGCAAGGGCGGCGAGCGGCAGAAGGGATGCCGCAACGAGCAATGCGATGCGGCTGAGTCGGAGGGCAAGCGAACCGGTCGGCATGACGGAGTGCAGATGGACGATTGGCTATTCCGACGGTTTGGGCGATTTAGATGCAGCGATGTGCGCTCGCGCGTCTCATTTGTGGCTGAGAGTTCTGTTGAGGATGCGAAATGAAGAGGATTTTTGAATTTCAAATCTCTGCGGCTCTGCGCCTCTGGGAGAGAAGCAACGGCAGAATTGATTTCCCGCAGAGACGCTGAGACGCAGAGGAATGAGGAGATTCATGTCTCGCCATGGACCTGCTGGCGACTTCTGCTTTACTGGCCATTGGCGTCCCTCCGTCCGGAGCGAGCAGCGCCGCGGTCGCCCTGGCGCGCTCTCCGCGGCCATCACTTTCGCAGGGCGAAGTCCCAGCCTACGCTCAAAGATTTTTGTCATTCCACATGTCTGCACCTGTTTCCACAGCAGCCGCCCCAGAATCCTCTGGGAGGCCGGCCTTTTTGCGCATCATTGCGCTTTGCTGGCGCGATCGAAGCCTCTGTCTGGCGGTGGTCTTCTGTCAGGTGGCCATGCTCAGCGCGGGCCTGGCGGGCGCCGGGACGGCCGGGCTGGGGATCGACTATCTGCGGACGCAGCTCGAAGCTGGCGCTCCGCCGGTGCGCTGGCCGCATTTCCTGGCTGTGGTGGGCTCATGGAAGCCCTCCGGTGTCCTATCGCTGGTGGCCGGGGTGATTCTCGTCGCGGCTCTTGCACGTGGACTGCTCACCTGGCTCGGCGGAGTGCTGCTCGCCCGGCTCGTGCATCGCCGCGTGATCGCCGGTTTGCAGACGGCGGTCTTCTCCAAACTCCAGCGGCTGCACTTCCGTTTTTTCGACCGGAACAATCGCGGCGAGATCATCAATCGGGCCACGGGCGATATCCAGGCCGTCCGCGTCTTTATCGAGACGGTGCTCATCCAGATCCTCGTGACGATCCTCACAGCGTTGGTTTGGATCGTCTACATGGCCGCGATCCACGCCGGGCTCACGGCGGCCTGCCTGTGTTTCATTCCGCTCATGGGGTGGGCTTGCGTGGTCTACTCACGCGCGGTGCATCCGCTCTTTCTCGAAACCCGCCGGCTTTTCGACCGCCTCATTCTTACCCTGGCGGAATTCGTCGAGGGCATTGCCGTTGTTAAAAGCTTCGGGAGGGAACCCGAAATGAGCGCGCGGTTTGGCCAGCAGAACGACGCCGTGACCGCGCGGCAAAACGCGATTATCTGGCGGATGTCGATCTTTTCCCCAACCATCGATCTGCTGGCGCAGGCGGGGCTGGTGGTGCTTCTTTGTTATGGAGGAAAACTAGCCATCTCGGGTGAACTTCCTCTAGGCGCAGGGCTCGTCGTCTTTGCCGGCCTGCTGCAACAGTTTGCCGGCCAGGTCATCCTCACTGCGCAGATTGCCAATGGCATCCAGGAAAACCTTACCGGCGCGCGCCGTGTCTTCGACTTACTGGATGCACCTGTCGAATTGCCCCAGCTGTCGGCCCCGGCCGAGCGCAGTGGCGCCCCAGGGAGTGTTCGCTTTGAAAATGTTTCTTTTGCGCATGCACCGGGCGGGCTGGCTGTCCTGGAGGGGCTCGACTTTGCCGTGCAGCCCGGCGAATGCATCGCCGTGGTGGGCGAGACCGGCTCCGGTAAAAGCGCTCTGCTCAATCTCATCCCGCGTTTTTACGACGCTACCGACGGACGCGTGCTGGTCGATGGACTGGATGTCCGCGCCTGGGATCTCACGCAATTGCGCCGGCGGGTGGGCATGGTCTTTCAGGAAAACTTCCTCTTTAGTGACACGGTCGCGGCCAATATTGCCTTTGGGGCTCCCGATGCTTCCCGCGAGCGGGTCGTCGCCGCGGCCCGGGCGGCCTGCGCCCACGACTTCATCGAGGCGCTGCCAAGAGGATACGAGACGGTGCTCGGCGAGAGCGGTGTCGACCTTTCCGGGGGGCAACGCCAGCGGCTCACCATCGCGCGCGCTCTGCTTGCCGATCCGGCCATTTTGCTCATGGACGATCCGACGGCTTCCATCGATCCGGCAACGGAGCATGAGATCCTTGCGGCCATCGAGCAGGCGCTCGCCGGCCGCACGACCTTCGTCGTGGCGCACCGGCTCAGCACTCTGCGCGGGGCCAGCCGTATCCTCGTGCTGGAACGCGGCCGCATCGTCCAGATGGGCACGCATGCTGAACTGCTCGCCGAGGGCGGCCCGTACCGGCTGGCGGCACTGCACCAGATGGTCGACGAGGAGAGCCGACGGCTCCTTTCCGACGCCGCGTTTGATCAGGAGCCTCCCTCGTCTCAGCCGGCGATCGCGCTCGACCTTCCACCGGGAAGTCAAAGCGCCAAGGCCTCTCCCGAGGTCCAGGAGGATGATGGCCTTCCGTCGGACGAAATTCAGGGGTCGGCCGTCCGGATTGCCGGCCGGCTCGCCCGGCTGGCCTGGGCGCAGCGGCGCCATCGCTGGGTCGTAATCATCACCACTTTCGTCCGTGCGGCACAACGACCGCTCCTATTCTGGGCGGTGGCGGCGATCATCAATGGCCCCATCGCCCGGGGGGACTATCCAGCGACGCTCCACTGGACTCTGGGCTTTCTAGCTTTGCTGCTGTCCAGCACGGCCGTGCTGCATGTGCGCGCCCGGCACATGGGCGAGCTCGGCGAAGCGCTCACTCACGAACTGCATCGCGCGACTTTCCAGAATTTGTTGCGGCAGCCCATGGCTTACTATCACAAGACGAAACTCGGCCGCATTCTGAGCCGGGTCATCTCGGATATCGACACCACGCGGCGGGGAATTCTCCTCATGTTTTACCTGACCCAGGAGTGTCTGCAGCTGGTCGTCTGCGCCGGGCTTTTGTTATATTACAGCCGGCCGCTGTTTCTCCTGCTCTTGGGCATCAGCCCCATCCTGGTTTTTGCCAAGAAATTCTTTCATCCGCGCCTGCATCGGCATTCGCGCAAAGCAGCGGAAAGTTCCAGCCGGCTGACCGGCGCGCTGGCCGAAGCTGTGCGCGGCATCCGTGTCATCCAGGGATTCGCACGACAGGAGCGGGGCGACGCTGTCTTTGGCCGCCACGTGGAACGGCTCGCCGAGGATAATCTGCAGCTCTCCTTCGAGTCCGCTCTCTACATACCTCTGATCGGCTTGACCAGCCAGCTCTTCACCGCTGCGATGCTCGCAGCGGGCGGCCTCGCCGCGGCGAACGGGGCGGCCGGGCTCACCCTCGCCAGCTTCGTCGCCTTCTTTTTCATCCCGGCGAGCTTTTTCCTCTCACTGCAAGCTGCGGCGAGCTACTTTCCGCAGATCCTCATTTCCCTGGCCGGCGCCGAACGGATCTATCAGCTCGTCGATCTCGCGCCGTCCTGGGAAGATGACCCTACGGCGGCCGATCTGCCGGATCCTCGCTCCGCAGGGGCGCCGCAGGCGGACGTAGAAAAGGAAAAAGGGGTGATTTCCGGGACGGCGAACAGGTTGTGTCAACCTAAAGGACTGACCCCTTCGGTGGGGCTCGGGGCGCATGTTATATTCCGGGACGTCTCCTTCGGCTACGATCCGCAGCGGCCGGTCCTCGAGAATATCAACCTGGAAGCGCGGCCCGGCGAGACCGTGGCGCTCACCGGCCACACGGGGAGCGGCAAGAGCAGCATTGTGAATCTCATCGCAAAGTTTTACCTGCCCGATGCTGGCGAGTTAATCATCGACGGTCGGGAGATCCGCTCCATTTGCTCGGCTTCGCTGCATGCGCAGATGGGAGTCGTGCACCAGAACAACTTTCTCTTCAGCGCCACGGTCATGGAGAATATCCGCCTGGGCCGGCCACGAGCCGCTGACGCCGAGGTGCTCGAGGCTGCCCAGCAGCTCGATTGTTTCGATCTCTTCGAGTCGCTGCCCCAAGGCTTGCAGACTCCGGTGCACGAAGGCGGTTCGAATCTCTCGCTGGGGCAGCGTCAGCTGGTGTGTTTTGCGCGGGCGCTGCTGGCCGATCCGCGCATCCTGCTCCTGGACGAAGCCACGAGCGCGGTGGACCCGGTCACGGAGCGGCGCTTGCAAGCCGCGCTGGCCAAACTGCTCGCGGGCCGGACCAGTTTCATCGTCGCGCATCGGCTCAGCACTATTTTACAGGCGGACCAGATCATAGTTCTGGATCACGGTCGCATCGTGGAGCGCGGGACGCATCTGGAACTGCTGAGACGCCGGGGATCATACTATGCGCTGTATCGGCAGTTTGCCCTGGCCGGGCTTCGAGACAAGGAGCCGACGCAGGTTTTGGAGCTGGAAACAGCCGGGGGATGAGGGGCGGATTGAAAGGTTGGTGTTCGGATGCGGGTGGGTTGTGTGTAAACTCAAAGAATTGCCCCTTCAGCCTCGGAGATTGAATCCTAAAGTCGCCTTTAAACCTCCAGAAAAAGGCTGGCATTAGCTCTCGAAAATAATGCGCAAGGCTACAGAACACATCGTCACTCGCTTCTCAGAAGCGGCCTCAGACAAAAACTGTCTGGCAGTTACGCTCCCCACTTCATATCATGCATCAAGCCGTCATGCCTACTTACTCCGAAATCCAAGCATTCATCAAGGAACGGCATCGCCGTGTGGTCAAGACCTGCCACATCGCCCACGTAAAATCCGATCTTGGATTACCGATGCGTGACAGAAAGAGCAATAGCCCCAGAAAGTATCCTTGTCCGGACGCCTATCGCGGGTGGATAGAAGAAGCGTTTCGCGTGCTGTCCGATTTATAACGTCTGTATAAGTTAGCAGACAGGAATCCGAGGATCAAGTTTCAGGCCCACGCCCACCCGACATCCAACCGCGAGGAGCGGCGGTGGAGCGCAATGGTTGCCGCTCGTTAGAGAAATTAGTTGAGGCTGATGTTTTCGTCTCAGCCTTTTCCCCATCCTCCTACTTCGCCGTCAGCGTCTCATGGATGGCTCCGAGCAGAGAACGCTCGTCTTTCAGATCCATATTCAGCGCCCAGATCATCAATCCGCCCAGGCCCTCGTCCAGCACGTACTTCGTCTTCGCTTTCATGGTGGGGATGCCGTTGTACCAGATGGTGTTGCCGACTTGATCGAGATTTTCCGCGCCCGGATATTTGCCGACGAGTTCGTTGTAGCCGTAGCCGCCCTTGCGGTAGTCGTCGCCGAATCCGTACCCGTAAAAGGGCACGCCCAAGACGACCTTCGATTTCGCCAGACCGCGCTGTAGCCAATAAGCCACGTTCGTCTTCGCATAATCCATGGATGAATGTTGTCCCGCCCGGTTCGGGTTCCAAGGCCCCGTCGCGTCGTAGGCCATGATGTTCACGAAGTTGAAATGGGCGAAGACGGAATCGGAGATCTGCGCCCCGCCGTTGTCACGCGCCACGGCCGCCGTGAGCAGCTTGCCGCCTGGTTCGAGCACTGCGGACAGCGCTTCGATGAAGGGTCCGTAATCCTGGTTGATCGCAGGCCCTTCGAGATCCACATCGACTCCATCGAATTGATGGCGGTCCACATACTCGGCCAGCCTTTTCGAAAATCCCGACCGCTTGTCCTTCGCGATGAGCGCGAAGTAACGGGCCAGCAACGCCTTGTTCCCCGCAACGCCGCCGCCCCCGATGGAGACGAGTACGGGAATGTGCTGCTCGTGTGCTTTCACGAGGAGCGCCTGGTCCTTCTCGTTGAAGGAAAAGTCTCCGTCGTCATTCACGGGATTTTCGAAGGCGACATTGATGTGCGTCAGCTTCCCGTAGTCGATCCCTTCTGCAAAGTGGGGGAGATCGAGCCGATTTGGGATATAAGCCACGACCTTTGGTTCGTCCGCCGCCGCCGCTGCGGCAGTTCCTAGCAATGCGGCGCCAAGCATGCGGAACATTCGACGGACGGTGGAGAAGGTGTGGATGGGATTCATTGGGGATTCGGGTTCTGTGGAATTAATTGCCAGAGAATCCCTCCAAGTCGAGTTCGAGTTACTTCACGGGCAACAACAGGATGTAATCGAAGCATGCGGTATTGCCGGCGCAGCTCGCATTTTTGCCCGTGATCGTAAATCGAAATCACTTGTCGCCACTCGTTGCCGGCACCCACGTGCCGAGATCCATTTTGGTGTACCTATTGGTGGTGCTCTTGACGTAGTGTTCCTGCGTTCCGCATCGAGGCCGAAACGGCGATGGAGTCGTTCTGAGGCGAAACGGCGACAGTGGCGAGCAGGAGGGCGGTGAGGTCGAGGACGCCGGCGCCGACGCCCCGGAGAGACAGGGGCGTGGCGGATGGCATTTTGATTTCTTCGAGTCCGTGCCCCAGGAATTGCAAACTCCGGTGCATGAAGGCCGTCGTCCTGGGCGTCCTTACATCGATCGCCCCCTTCGACGTTAGCGGGAAGAGATCGATCCCGTACTTACTGGATCTTCACAATATGAAGGCGGGCATACACTTCAAATTGTCCGGACGAAACAGCTATTCCAAGTCTCCACGATCCTCCTCCCGAGACATAGTGCCTGAGTAAATACGTCTTTGCGCCGCCGCTCACGTTGATGTAGCCCCACACGTTTGACGTGCCCCAGTTTCCTCCGCTGGCCTGTTCAATCTGCGATTGCGCTGAACTCCCGACAAGCACCGCTGTCGTTAGATCCGTCGAATCAAAAATGGCGGCCTTATGCAATCGAGCCTGCGAGGCCGGGCACTCCGCTTCGATAAAGTAGACGCCGGGCTGAAGTGTAAAAGCGTTGTTGCCAACCAGCGAGATCGAACTGCCTGAAATCGCTACCGGCGCGCTTCCAATGACGCGAGTATTCCGCCCTTCATTTCCGGGGTCGGGATCCGTGCCGCTCGGCTTTCTGTCTTCAAAAACGGCGTATTCCTGACTCAAGCGGTCTCCGCTGATCGTTCCTGGCGCAATTTTCGATGCCGTGACAGCTCCATCGGCGAGATAACTTACCGGCGCGAGACGTTGATCGGGAGTCAGGAGTTGTGAGCCATGTGTCCCGTCGTCAAACCACACGCGCAGGCGAATGTCCGGATTTGTCCAAATGCCTGTGGGAAGCGCGGTCATGTTCGCTAAAGACGTGTCACCCAGAAGCACCGAATAGAGACCGCTCGTCACCGTCAAATCAATCGCGCTTCCGGGTTCCGCACCGCCCGAGCCGGCGCCGTCGTTGCTCCACAATGTTGCGGTTCCGCCGGCATTCATCAGCGCAAATTTAAAGTGGCCGACTCCAGTAAAATTTACGTTGCCCACGAGGACGCGACCCTGATGGCTGACAAGTTGCGGCACTTGCGCGGCGGCTCTGCTCGAGATGAGAGCGAAGCAGCTGAGAATTGCAAACGAGAACGAGCGAAAACGGATTTTCATAAAAAGCGAGCTACGGGTGAGATTTGCGGCCGCGATACCTACGGATAAGTGATTTTTACACGATAGAATTTCATGGGACCGCTGGCGTCCAAATCGGTGATCGTACGTTGAGTCCCGCTATCTCGCGGCGGCGATCCGGTAGTAAGCGGCGCGTAGTTGCCGATCGTCAAATCAGCGGTAGAAACTAGGATATAAGTTCGGTCTGGAAAGCGCGGTCCGAAAACGAGATTCTTTTGTCCAGGCTGGCCGGCAACTTTCTCGATCTTCAAATAGAAGCGCGAATTTGGATCGAGCGGATTGAGGCCTGCGGTGTATTTGAACAGGTTGCTCTGTCCCGTGCCGTCGAAATCGACATTCGGAGCGGCGTTCGCATTCGGGGGCAAGCCGAAATAATGAATCTGCCAAGCGTCATCGATTCCGTCATTGGCGTAAGTGCCAAAATTGTCGTCGTCGATATTCGTAACAGTTACACTCAGCATGCCCGTGAGGCCGGCATAGCTGCCTTGAACTGTTGCGACATCGTCTTGATAGACGATCGCGGCAATCGCAAGACCGGCCGAATTGATCGATGCAATTGGGCCGCTGGGCGAACTCCATGCGACATTCGTCGGTGGCACGGCGAGCAATGTCGTGTCGTCGAGCACTTCCGAGGCGTTTAGCTGATCGGAGCCGCCCTCGTTTACGGTTAACGAGGCGGCTGTAAGGGTGAGGCGCTCAGCCTCGTAAAGCTGCGCAATGTAACCATATTTGTCTGCTTCCATCGGCGTCGTCACAGAGGATATGCCGACGATGAGGCCGAGACTGCTGTCCAGCGTATAATTCGCGGAGGTCACTCTCTTACCGCCGGAATCGACGGTGTCGGTTGTAATGCCGTAGTTGGCGCTCGTCGCAACCTGGGCGCTCGCTGCAGAGAGTAAGAGACAAATGAGGAATAGGGCGGACAAGGATTTCATGGCGAACCAGATTGTTCCCGAGGCTACGGTTTTCGATAGAGATAGTAAGCTCGGCTTGGCGCGTAGCCGAAAATGTCGGCGGGCGTCGTGTAGTTGCAAACCAGCAATTCTCTGCCGTCCCAGACTGCTGGAAAATAATCACGCGCAGAAGGCGCGCCAACCGTGCTGAAAAGCTTCCAGCTCTTTGTGGCCGGATCGTAGGCCGCGCCGTCGGCATAAGGGCCATTATCGACATGATCGCCGCCGTAAAGCAGAACTTCATTTCCCGTCCATACAATCTTAGGATCGTGCCGTCCGCCCAAACTGACATCGGGCAATCTTGTCCAGGAGTTTGATGCGGGATCATAGAGTGCCCCATCTGATAGTTCTGTATGATGAGGGAGATACCCGCCCCACACGAACATTTTGCTCCCGGCCCATGTGGAGGCAGCATAAGCTCGCCCCGAAATCGCACTGGTAGAGGGCGCGATGGGAGTCCAGGTATCAGTTAGTGGATCGTAGCTCGAGCCGTCGCTGTCGTAAGCTCCGCCTCCCCAAACGATCATCGCGTTGCCCGTCCACACCGCGGTATGGTCTGCGCGTGCGCTCGGCGCGGTGGCATCTGCTTTCGTTGGGGACCAAGTGTCTGTGACCGGATCGTAGCGGGCGCCGGTTTTTAGCTGTGTGCCAGTATTGTCCTGGCCACCCCATACGATCATGAGCGATCCCGTCCAAACTGCGGTTGCCCAATCCCGCCCCGCGAAACCTGGGATAAACGTTGCCGGGTCGCTCATGGGAGTCCATTTATCCGTCAAAGGATTGTAGCGCGAGCCCGAACGGATTTTGGCGCTGCTATCATAGACGCCGTTGAGCGAGGTCGCGCCACCGCCCCAAATGATCATTTCGGTCCCAGTCCAGACACACAAGTAATTGGTTCTGGGAGATGGCGCATTTGGCGCCGATTGCAACAGCGAGATCCAGGTTTGACTTTGAGGGTTAAACCTCGCTCCGTTTGGATTCTGAATATCTCCCCAGAAAATCATCTCGGTTCCCGTCCACACCGCGCCATTTATGGGGGTGGTGCGGCCAGCCGGTTCACCGACGGAGCTGTATCGTGTCCAAAGATCGCCGGAGACCTGAGGCCCCCCAAAGGTTGAATAACCCGCAGAAATCAGCGCAGGATCGAGATAGTCCGGACTCGCGATAAGGCCGCCTGATGGCAAGGCAACACCTGGACTGAGGTCCGCCACTGTGATCGCGCCCGGTGCAATTTGGGCGGTTCCAATCGCTCCATTCGCGATTTGGGCGCCAGTGATCGATCCGTTTGGAACCGTTGCTGCGACCATCGCATATCCGACAGACGTGATGCGCACATCCGGAGACATCTGCTGAAATCCATGAATGCCATCGTTAAACCGCACGCGAAGCCGAACATCGGAATTGAGAAAAGTAGCTGGAGAAATGGAGGTCATTCCGGCAAGCGCCGTATCGCCAAGCCCCAAGGAGTAGAGTCCATTTGTCACTGCAAGATTGACCGACGCCGCGGGTTGGCCGCCCGCGGAACTCGAACCGTCATTGCTCCAATAGGCCACCGAGCCGGAGGGATCGACGAGCGCAAACTTGAACTGCCCTGTGCCGCTAAAATTAACCGATCCGACAATCACGCGACCTTGAAAATTGATGATCTGAGGGACTTGGGCGGAGATCGAACTCGCAAGCAACGCCAGCGCCACGGTCGACCGCAAGGCAACCCCTCTAAAACATCGTTCAACAAATTGTAGTAGACCGCCAGAAATCATATCCGAAAGGCACGCCGCAAATAGCTCCAATCTCACTCGTCTCAAATCAATGACCGGTTTCATTTCCACCGAAAACGATCACATTTTGAAAGTCTGGTCCAGAAAGTCACTGTTACATTTGCGTTCCCGGTCGCGGATCCCCGCTCAAGCCACATACGCGGGACCCTCTCGAGGATTTTGTGTGCCGCCAAACTTCTACTTGCGCCAATGGATGTTGCCCGACTAACCGCCGTTCAGATCACCTCGCTAACTGCGCAAGCGTAAGCCATTTTGAGGCATTGCCACGACGCCGGTTGACGCGGTGCGCGCTTTGGCGTAGGTAAGCTGCCTTACATGTCTCTTCCCGCTGCACCGTCCATGATGATCATCGCGATCATTAGCATTGCGCGCCCTCGCTTGGGGTGCGGATAGACGGGCGCAGACTTCTGCCACGTTTTAACCGCCAGCCCCGAGTGATCCTCGGGGCTTTTTTATTGCCCAGATTCCATGCATCCAAGTCCTGCTCCCAGTGTTTCTCTCTCCGAAATCGTTGCCGCGCGCTTGCGCATCAATGGTTCGGTGATCCGTACGCCTTGCGTGGAATCGGTCGCGCTCAGCGAGCTGACCGGCGCGCAGATCTTGTGCAAGGGGGAGTATCTGCAGCGCACGGGCAGTTTTAAGGAGCGGGGGGCGCGGAATGCGCTGGCGCAGCTCTCGCCCGAGCAGGCGGAGCGTGGGGTGATCGCGGCTTCGGCGGGGAATCACGCGCTCGGGTTGGCTTGGCATGGGCGGCAGTTGGGGGTTCCGGTGACGGTGGTGATGCCGCGGTTTGCGCCACTGGTGAAGGTGGCGCGGTGCCGGAAATTTGGCGCTTCGGTGATCCTGCATGGGGACACTTTTGATGAGGCGCGGGGGGAGGCTTGCCGGCTGGTGGCCGAGCGGGGGCTGCACTATATCCATCCGTTTGATGATCCGTCGGTGATCGCTGGGCAGGGGACGCTGGCCTTTGAGGTGCTGGAGCAGGCGCCGGATGCGGAGGCGATCGTGGTGCCGGTGGGGGGTGGTGGACTTTTGGCGGGGGTGGCGACGGTTTTCCGCGCGCTGAAGCCGGATGTGGAGATCATCGGCGTCGAGCCGGCGAGCGCGGCTTGTTTTGCCGCGGGGCTGGTGGCGGGGGAGCCGGTACGCGTGCCGACGCGCTTTACGCTGGCGGATGGTCTGGCGGTGGCAGAGGCGGGGCGGCAGACGCTCGGCATCGCGGCGCCGCTGGGCGTGCGGATGGTCACGGTGGACGAGGAAGCGCTGGCGTTATCCATCTTGCGGTTGGCGGAGTTGGAGAAGTGCATCGTCGAAGGAGCCGGGGCGGCGGCGCTAGCCGCGTTTTTGAGCGGGCAGCTGGAACATCTGGCGGGGAAACGCGTCGTGCTGCTGCTTACCGGGGGGAATATCGATCCGCTGGCGCATAGCCGGGTCATTGAGCGTGGCCTGGCGGCGGATGGGCGGATCTTTCGCTTTGATGCGCTCATCAGTGATCGTCCGGGGAGTCTGGCGCATCTTTCGAGCGTGCTGGCGGCGGCGGGGGCGAATGTGACCGAGATCGTGCACAATCGCACTTTTGCAGGGCCGGATCTTTCCACGGTGCATGTGCTTTGCACCGTGGAGACGCGGGATGGCGCTCATATCGAAGAGATCGAGGAGCGTTTGGCGGGAGAGGGGATGGCGGTGTCGTCGAAGAGCCGGGGGCGGGGAGAGGGGTAGGCGCCCGAGCTCCGACACTGAGGGCGAGTCGCCATCGAGTGCGATCGGGTAGGGTCGTGGTTTTGTGGGCGCGGGCGCCGGCTGCAGAGGCGCCGGGCCTGCCGATCACACCACAGTAGGGTGCCAGCTGGATGGGAAGAATGGGAAGAATAGGAGGTTGGAGCTTCACGCGAGCTACGCGGGTGATGGAACTCAGGGGGCTTGGTGATCTCTCGGGTTCACCGCCAGCAGCGTGAACACGATGCCCCGCGACAGGTTGAGTGCATGTCTGAGCATTTCTCAACTCGCCCACTCCGAAAGCGGCGCAGGACCGCACGCACTCCAAAACCTGGCGGCATCGCACGCTCCGACTGCGCGCGCAAGCTTGGCCGGGGCGCTGGAACCCGCTTCGCATGGAGGGCACTTTGCCAACTTGCGATCGCCCGTTATTCATCGCTTTTTCAGGGTTTGGCCGGGGTTTTCTACATAGAGTTCCGATCAATCGGCCCGCGTTCGAGCGGAGATGCGCTTTCGCCAGCGGCTCGGATAATGGGCGCCTAGGGGAAAACCCTGCGTTGTATTCGTTAGAAGGTGTTTGTTTCACCGCTAACTTGTGAACTGTGAAACGGCCACCCACGCACCCCGGAATACTGGATCTGACAAGAGGTTCTATGCACACGGCTCGACGGTCTCAACGTCAAGCGGTGGCGACATTGCCCTTGGTCAACATGGAAATGCCCGCCTGGGTCATTCCCGCGGCGGCCATCGCTTTATGCCTGATCCTCTGGCAGGCCAAGCGGATGCATAGCGCCATGACCGAACGGTCTTTTCTGCGGACAAACCAGGTGCGGCTTCAGGAAACAAACCTGAAGCGGGCGCATGCGGCTTTTGATGCGGGCGCTTTTGCCGATGTTGTCGCCTATATCGAACCAGCGACGGCGCGCTGCGAGCCCGAGGTTGATAGCGAAATGCTTTTGGCCGGGGCGCTCGAGGCGCTGCGTGAATTCGGGCCGGCCGCGGATGCCTACGAGCGGGTGTTGAAGTTGGAAGAGTTTCCCCGCTTCGCGCCGCGGGCGGCGAAATTCTGCCGGGTGATGGAAGTCTTAAAGGCTCAAGGTGTTTCGGAGAAGGAGCTCGATAACAATATCGTGGAAGAGCTGTTGCGGCGCGAACAGGAGGCGACGGCGCGTTACGTGGCGCGGCGCCTGGCGCCGGATTACGGACCGCTGCGGAAGGCGGTCGCGGTGTTGCTCACGCGCCTGGATCCTGCAGCGAAGCTAACTTTCCGCAGTGACAAAGCGACGGTGGATATCGCGCTTTCCCGTGTAGATGCCGGGATCATCGAATTGCTGCGGGATTTCAAGATCGGCTCCCTCTCGATGGTTGATACTCACCTGGTGGACACCCAGTCGCTGGCCGGACTGGATGTGCAGAGCCTCGATCTGACCATGAACCCGCTGACGGATCTCTCCGGCTTGGACTGCGCCAATCTCCGGACGCTCAACCTTTCCGGGACAAATGTCGCGGAAATTCGCAATCTGGCGCCTTTGCAGATTCGCGAGCTGAATCTCGCGCATACGAATGTGACTTCGCTCTATCCCGTGGCCACGTGCCCGTTGCAAACGTTGAATCTGGCGGGAACTTCGGTGCGTGATTTCGGTCCCTTGCAACACTTGGGACTGAAGCGGCTGGATCTTTCCAAAACACAATTTAACGACCTGTCGCTGCTGGCCGGCCTGCCGATCGAGGAACTCCATCTCGATAACAGCATGATCTATGATCTGCAGCCCCTGGCAGGAATGAAGTTGCGGGTGCTTTCCATCGCCGGCACGGCGGTGAAGGATCTTTCGCCGCTGAGCGGGATGCCCCTGGTGGAGCTCGATTTGCGCGGCTGCGAGATGCTGAGTGACCTTGACGTGCTGGCGAGCTGTTCCCGGTTGCAGCGGCTGAGCTTGCCCAGCCATCTCGAGGCGCCGGTGACGGTCGCGCAATTGCCCTCGCTCAAGTCGATCGATCGCGAGCGGGCGCGTGTGGCGAGCCAGCGTTTCGTGGCCAGCAGCGCAAATTAACTAATAAACGATTTTCTGAGGGAGTTGGTCGGCGCGCCCCGAGTGGGGCGCGCCTCTTTTTTGACGCTGCGTGTCGGGTTTTGTCCGCGGGAACTGCCCCGCGGACTCAGCGCTCTTCCGCAGATTTGCCGATCGCACCCGCGGACGCCCCCTCCCGTCCGAACGAGGACTTTCGCACGAGCGCACTTTTAAAAACGGTGCGCTACGATTCCTGGCGGACCCGGATCTTGATCTGCCGGGAAATGAGCCAGCGCACGGCAAACATGTCCATGGTCGCCTTGATCGCACGATTGCCAAATCCATACTTGCTCACCCCCGCGACGCGCGGGCGATGGTTCACCGGGATCTCGACCAGCTTGTACCCGAAGCCTTTGATGAGCGCCGGAATGAAGCGGTGCATGCCGTAGAAGGGCGGCAGCGCCTCGCGGCATTCCCGGCGCATCGCCTTCAGGGTGCACCCGGTGTCGCGCACACCATCGCCAGTGAACCGCGACCGCACAAAATTTGCGAAGCGCGAGGTGAGCCGCTTCGAAAAGGTATCCTTGCGCTTGGCGCGATAACCGCAAACGAGGTCGGCGCCGCGCCGGATTTCTTCCAGGAGCCGCGGGATATCGGCCGGATCATTCTGCAAATCACCGTCCAGGAGCACGATGGTCTCACCGCGAGCCGCCTGGAGGCCCGCATACATCGCGGCGCTCTGGCCAGTGTTTTTCTCGAACTCGAGCACCCTTACCCCGGGCTGGCGGCGAATACGCGCCAGCGTTGCGTCCTTTGAACCGTCGTCGACGAAAAGGATCTCGTGCTCGATGCCGCTCAAGGCGGCTTCGAGTTCATTCTGCAGCGTGGCGATATTGTCTTCCTCGTTGAACAGCGGGATGACGACGGAAATCATCCCCAACCTGTTTAGGCTCTTGGGCTTCCTCGCAAGCTCAATTCGTCGATGACAGCCGGTTGAGCGGAAATCCCGACGAAATCCGGACGGCCTATGGCTGTTTCTCCGCAGCCGGCGCGCTTCCTGGCGGGGGGCGGCCGTGAATGATGGCATCCAGAACGACGAGTGACTCCCCAGGGTCCACCTCGAGCTGCAGCTTCGATTTATCCTTCGGGTTCATTGGGAAGAGGGCGGCTCCGTCCGAATTGAAAATAGCCATCCAAGGGATGGCTTTCGCGGCGACCAGATGCATGGATGCGAGCGCGTCGAAGCGGACGGCTGGCCAGGGCATCTTTTCCGTGACCAAGGTCTTTTCCATCGCTTCGGGAGAACGGTCAATGCTGACGTAGATGATCTCGAACTCCGGATGATCCGGCTTCGTCTTGTTGTAGTAATCGACCAGCTTTTGCGTGAAGGAGTGGCACGGCGGCGCCCCGTTGGCCTCGTAGATGACGTAGTAGCGGACGTTTTTCAGCTCGTCGATCGAATAGGCCATGGTCTGCCCGAACGCCACGTGGACGAGTTTTCCATCAAACGTTCGCCGCAATTTATCGGAAAGGTCTTCTGCGACAGGCGCCGGCGGCGGTTGCGGTTTGTCAGGCACGCTCTGCTTGGCGATGAGCAGGCGCTGCTCGGCGGCTTCACGTTCACTTTTTGCCGCGTCTTCGGCGGAGATGACATATTTGCCGGCCTTGATTTTGGAGAGGAGGGCCGGCTTGGCGCCGTTGGCGGTCAGACTTTTTTCCGTGGCAGCATCGATCGGCGCCATCAGATGGCGGCTTTCCAGGGATTCAATGATTTCCTTTTCGGAAACGCCCATGCGCACCATGAGATCCAGTTCCTTGAGGGTGACGGGGGTGGCGCCGGCCGGCGTGATGGCGCCAGCCAAGAGGAGCAGCAGGGGGGCAAGAGAGCGCCAGCGAATCATAATCGCCTCCAAGAGCAGGAGGCGCGCCCATGGGGCGCGAGAGCTTACTCCCAGCGGGAACTGCGACAGCCGGCGTAGGCCAGGAAAAGGCCGATGAAGACGTGGGAGAGCAGAATCCAGAAGCACAGCCCCTCTGGGCAGAGTTTCGTCTGGGTCACCAGGCCCACTGCGTCGTAAAGGCGGGTATCGCGCAGAGTCTGAATGAAGCCGGACCAGCCCCAGTAAGAGGCGATGAAAGGCCGGGTGATGAAGCTGAGCGTCTTGGGCAGCGCGAGCACGGCGCCGGAGAGCGGCAACTGAAAACCGACCAGGTAAATGGAAACGAGCGAAGCCTGTTCCGCAGTGCCCATGAGCGCGGAGATGCCCAGGGAAATACCGGTCAACGCGGCATTGACCAGAGTGAGCATGGCCGCCTGCTCCACTAGATTGCCGGGGAAACGCACGACCCAATTGACAAAGACAGCCATCCAGACGGACTGCGCGACGACGAGGGTGGCCAGGAAGATGGCCTTGGAAAGGACGTAGGCGAAGGGACTCAGGCCGGCGAATTTCTCCTTCTCGAAGACGAGGCGCTCAGAAGCGATTTCGCGGGCGGCATTATTCGAGCCCATGAGCGCGAGGAGCACGACCTGGAACATGATGAGGCCGGAGACCAGGCTGCCTGTGTGCATGTTGTCCATGCGCTGGGAAAACTCGTTCGTGAGCTGTTGCAGATAATTGCTGCTCGCCGGGCTGGCGAGGCTCTTGATCTGCGGCAGGCCGTCGATGGCGAAGATGACTACGAGACAGGGGAATCCAAAAAGCAGCGCGGCTTGCAGGCCGAGTTGCCCGCGGTCGCGGAGGAAGAGTTTCCAGCGGCGCCCGAGCAGGACGGTAAGCTGGGAAATCCAGGACGGCGTCTGGGCGACCTCGGCCTCCGCCTCCTTTTTAGCGCGGTCTTCGCTGGAAGGCGGTTCCGTGGATTCCTTGGCCTCGGCTGGGGCGCCATCGGTTTTCGGCTCGGCGGGAGCGTCTGCTTTGGTCGCGTCGTCTTCTTCGCCTTCGGCGCGCAATTTACCGAAAAGCTCCTTCAGTCGATCTTTTTCGGGATCGGGGGCGGGAGCCAGCTCCGGGCTCACGGCCTCAGGCAGCGGGGCGCTTTCCACCGGGACGGCGCTCGCCGTGAGCCCGGACTGCTCGTAGTAGGCCTCGCGATGCTTCTGCCAGGAGCGATGCCAATCCTCCGGCTTCCGGTTGACGAGCCGCGGGAAGAGCTGCTCGTGGCCGCCGTCCACGCCAAAATAGTGGAACAGAAACTCTGGCTTGCCGTGATAGGCCAGATGCCCCTGGTGCAGCACGACCACGCTGTCGCAGAGCGACAGATGGCGCAGGCTGTGCGTGACGCTGAAGACGATGCGTTTGTCCCGGCGGGAGAGATCGTGGAGGAGATGAGCGATTTCGTCTTCGGCCTTTGGGTCGAGCCCGCTCGTCACCTCGTCGCAAAGCAGGAGGCGCGGGGCACTGACCATCTCGAGGGCCAGGGCGAGGCGGCGTTTCTGTCCGCCGGAAAGCACCTGCACGCGGCGGTCGGCAATTTCGTCGAGACCGACTTCCTTCAGGATTTGCTCGATGCGCGCCTGCGCGGCTTCGCCGTCGAGGCCAGCCACGCGCAGGCGGAGCGCGCTTTCGACGTTTTCCCAGACGGTGAGCAGCTCGTAGGCGATGGAAAATTGCGGCACGTAGCCGATCTCGTGCGGCGCGAGGTCGCCCTCGGCCACGAGGTCGCGGCCGTCGCACTTGATCGTGCCGGCGCTGTGTTCCCGCAGGCCGGCGATGACTTTGAGGAAAGTCGACTTCCCACAGCCCGAGGGCCCGAGGATGGCAGCAAAGTGGCCCGTTGTGGGGAAGCTCGCGGAGAGCTCGGTGAGCAGCCGCGGCTCGTCGTCGCCGGGCTTGAGCTGAAGGGAGATGTTTTGGAGTTCGAGCACGAAACAGGGATGGCGAAGGATGATGGGGAATCGCGGATCCGGGCAGCGAACGCAATACTCGCAAGCAGAGCCACCGGCTCAACCGCGGAGTGTCGCAGCTAAGAGAATTTTACGCTCTTGCCTGGATCCATCTCGTAATTGATGACGATGCGGTCCAAGGTATTAGGCTTGATCACCTCGGCGACGAATTTCATGTAGATGGCGTCGTCTTCCGTCATGGCGAGCTTCTCCGTGGACTCGAATTCCAGCGAGATGAAGAAGGGCCACTCGGATTTGGGCTCGATGGCCTTGCCGCAACGAACGCTGAGAATCTCCGGGATTTTCAGGAGCTGGATGCGTGTGGAGACCAGCATTTCTTCCAGCTTCGTGGGCGTGACCTCGGGGTGAAGCTTGAAGAGCGAGATGCGGTGGACCATGAGGAGTGCGGTTTTAAGCGGTGACGAGGGGTGAAGCAAGTGGGGACTGGCTTTGGGAGGAGGTTTTTGCCTTTAAGCTTTTGCGCGAGGGCGGGCACGCCGAATAAAAGAAATGGGAAGAATGGGAATAATGGGAGGGATAGAAGTGAGCGCCTTCCGGCAAGAAAACAAAGAGCGGTTCAGCCGAGGCTGAACCGCTCTTTGCGGAAGGTTGGGTCTGGGACGACGCGCTAGGTCCGCCAGTCCAGCACGCCCTTTTTGACGGCGTAGACGTAGCCCACGGTCAAGACACTCACGAAGCTGAGCATGCTCCAAAAGATCCCGGCGCCGTGTTGGGCGAGAAAATCCTTATAAACCACCGCCCATGGGTACATGAAAACGATCTCCAGATCGAACAGGATGAAGAGCATCGCCACCAGGTAGAACTTCACGCTGAAGCGAGGCTGCGGTTCGCCCTGGGGCAACATGCCGCACTCGTAGGCGCTGTCCTTGGTGGGATTCGTGCGGCCGGCTTTGCCAAGCACGGCGGCGACGACGATTGCCGACACCGCGAAGCCGAGGGCGATGACGATCTGAAGGAGAATGGGAAGGTAGTTGACCATTGGGAAAATCAGGCGGGATCTGCGGAGATCTAGGCGGCGGCAGCGGCTGGGGCGGCGGTCGCGGCGGCTGCTGGAGCGGGCGGCGGAGGAGGAACGGTCTGGAGCGTCGCCAACTGCTTGGGCACGCCTTTGTATTTCTTGCCGTCCTTCTTCACCATCCCACGCTGGACGAGGTGCTGGAGCTTCTCGTACGCACGGAGTCTCAGCATCTCTTCGCCGCCGCTGGCTGCATTGCGGTTGCGGAGATTGACGTGGACCAGTTCGAAGAGTTCCTTAAACTCGTAGGCGCTGCGCGAGGAGAGAACCGCGGCCAGTTCTTCTGTGACTAAATCCGGAAGGCGGCGGGAGAAGGCAGTCTTTTTAGGGATTGGCATAGAACCGCCAACTTAACACAATTTTTCCTTCCCACGACAGATATTTTATCGCAGAGGCCGCAACTGGCTAGGGTTGAATGGGTTGCAAGCCGCCACACCGAGCGCGGTCGAAGGGCTGTCCGGTTGGGAAGTGCTTTTGCGCTATTTTCTTTGAGAAAATCGATGGCAAAATTGCGGCGCGGCGTGGCGTGGGAGGAATAGGAAGAATGGAGTAATGGCGCATGGCGGAACGCCGGCGCGTCCCGGATTGCGGAAGCACACGTGATTTGGGAAACGCTAAGCTAAGGAGCGGTCTCAGGCGCCGCGGTTGGCGGAGTCGAGGCTGCGCCCGGGTCTGGAGTTCCGGGTGCTGCGGGTGCAGCGGGGGCAGGGGCGTTTCCCCCCGGCCATGGAATTGACGGCGGCCAGAGCCCAGTCGGCGGACCGTTTTGGCCCTTCATATTCTGCTCCACGGTCGGCGCGATCGAGTATCCTGCGCCGGCCAGGGCGGCGACCATCACCTGATCGAAGGTCAGCGGGCCAGTTGACTCCACCAGCGTGCCGTCCTCGCGCGTCGCCTGGGAAAAAATACATGGGCCGAGGTGCTTGGAGAGCGTGGCCGTTTCGGGCAGCTTGCCCGCGTCGATGGTCTGCCCAGCCGCCGGATCCATCGCCATGGACATTGAATAGACAGGCCGAAACAGGCCGTAGGCCTTTTCGACCAGGGATTTCAGATCGATATATCCGAAGGCGGAGTTCGCCGGAATTACCGTCTTCTCGGCGGCCTGGAAATCTGGATTCGCCGCCAGACCGCCGGCATTCGCTTTCTGGTGGGACAAGCCTTCAGTGACGGCTTCCAGACTGAGCCCGAGCACGGCGGTTTTCTCCGTGACCGCGACGGCGGGCGCAGGCAGCGGAAGGCCGGGGACCGCGGGCGCGGCGTAGATCGTTGCGCCGTCGGCTTCCGACTTCTGCCAAGGGGTGTCGCCCAGACTGGCGAGCGCTTCGACGAAGCCCACAGCCTTTTGACGGTCGCGCAGATCGACCGCCAAGAGTGGCGAGGGGATCGGCGCGCCGGCTGGCCAGTCGATTGCGAGATCCAATTCCGGCCCGAAGGCCAGCGCCTTGTCGGAGAATTTCAGGCCCTTGTCCATCAACGCCTGGGTAAAGGCGGCCACCGCCGGGACGAGTTGCGCATAGGTCTCGAGCCCGGGTGAATCGTCGGCCGCCGAGGCCTCCGGCATCGAAGCCGCGTAGTAGAGGAGGGTGCTCGGTTTGGTGAGCGGGAGACCGGATCGGGCCAGCGCCCCGGCTTTGACGGTCCCGGGAGCGTAAAAATAAAGCGTGTCGCGGAATTGTTCGCCGTCCATGCGCGTGCAGAGGCCGAAGGCGACGGTCTTCGGGGTATCCGCAGCTGCCTGGGCATTGCCCTTTTGCTGAACCATCGACATGAGCGCCGTGAAGCGATCCGTGAGCACGCCGACCCGCCCGAAAACGGCGAGGTCACCCTCGGCGGGCAGGGCCGCAAGGGTTTTGCGATAGACCTCGTCCGTGGTCAGCGCCGCGGCGCTTTGCGGCGGTTTGCCATTGAAGCGGTCGAGCGTATTCCGCATGAGGTCCAACTGATTGGAGACAAAATACCAGCCCGGACAAAAGGCTTCGGCCACGACTTCCTCCTTGTCGGTAAAGGTCTGGATTTCCGCAGAGCCGTAGGAAACGAGATCGTCGCGGCCCGTTGGCAGGGCTTTGTGCATTTGGGCGCGCGGATCGGCCAGCGCCTCTTCCACCGCCTTACGGCTTCCATCGAAGGAAAAGCCCGCCACCCAGCGCGGGGTATTGCCATCGAGCGTGGCGATGGCGACGAAGGCCTGGTGTGGGGCGATCCGGGCAAGGCGGCTGGCCTGGGCATCCGCCGCGATCATCCACGGGATTTTCGACCGCGGCTTTTCCAGAAAGACCTGCACTTCCGGCTCCTGCCAGAGCTGGGAGAGGGCCGTTTGCTTCCAGCGGCCCGCGGAGCGGCGGAAATCGGGCATTTCGGCGAGGAAGAGCGCGTTGGCGGGCAATAATTCCGCCGCATTGATCCGACGCGCCGCGGGGCGCTGGAAGGTGAAGTACGCGCCGGCTCCCGCAACGAGCAGGATGACGAAGAAAAGACCGGTTTTTTTCATAGGTTCATGGGGTGTCGTAGGCGCCGATGGCCTTGATGCCGGCGGCGCTGAATTCCAGGACTTCCAGGCTCACGGGATGAGCCGTGGCCCGGTAGGCCTCGCGGACCATGGGGGCATAGTCCTGATAGTCGCTGGCCAGCGCGGGGAAAACAAAGGCCTGGAATTGATTTGGCATCGAGACGAGGACCTTCGGCCCGAGGGTCTCGGAAAAGAGCGCGAGGAATTTCGGCGCGAGCACGGCGCTGGCCACGACGGGATCCTTCGATTCCAGCACCGCGTACTCGATCACCTGGCGGCGATTGCGCACGTAACGCGGCTGGAGCGCAGCCAGATCGGCGGCGCAGGCTTCGCGCGCCTTGGCGAAGAAATCGTCCCAGCTCAGGCCCAGCGCGGCAAATTCCGTCTTAGTAAAGGGCGTGAGGTCGTCGTCCTCGAGCCGGCCGCCGGCGAATTCCGTGAGTTTGGCCCCGGGCACAACCGCGCCGGCCGCCGAGTGCATGTAGCGCGGGGAGAGCCAGACGCGCCAGGCGCCGGCGGGCGGCGGTTCGGCCTGCGCGACCAAAGCCAACGCGGCGAGTGACAAGAAAAAGACTTTCCAGCGGCGAAATTCCGCCGTCCACTTCGGGCAATGATTACCTTTCTCGAAGGCACGCTCGTGGAGGCGCTGCCCACACACGTCGTCGTGGCGGTTCATGGGGTCGGGTATCATGTATCTATTCCGCTCTCGAGCTACGACAGGCTTCCGCCACAAGGCGCGCAAATCAAGATTTTAACGCACCTCCAGGTCCGCGAGGACGCGCACGTGCTCTATGGCTTCATCACACCAGCCGAGCGCGATCTCTTCCGCCTGCTCGTCGATCGGGTCTCGGGCATCGGGCCGAAAACCGCGTTGGATGTGCTCAGCGGGGCCAGCATCACGCAATTCAAGAAAAACGTGGTGGAAGGCGACGTGGCCTCGCTTTCGCAGATCAAAGGCATCGGGAAAAAGACGGCCGAGCGCATCATCGTGGAGCTGAAGGACAAGATCGGCATGGCCGCCGTCTGGGAAGCGGCCAGCGCCGCGCATGCGCCCACGCCGGAGGATGCCGAGGCCGCCGACGCCGTGGCCGCGCTCATCTCCCTCGGCTACAAGCAGCCCGATGCGTACAAGGCCGTGCGCAAGGCCGCCGAGCAGGCCGGAGGAACGCTCGGGCCCGAGGACTTGGTCCGGCGAGCGCTGAAGCTCCTCATGTGATATGAGTTCCTTCCCTCCGGAGCCCGCGTAGCATTCCTAAATCCCGTCCATGCAAAGCAATCTCGACCGGCTCCGGGCCGCGTTTCCTTCGGAAGGACTTTTTGCCGAAAAAGACTGGCTCATTTCGCCGCAGCCCTTTCCGATTTCTGACGAACTGCACGAGCAGTTGGAAAAGCTGGGCTACCGCCTGAGCCTCTTCAATCGCGCGTGCAACGAGCTCTACCAACGCAGCATCTCGGGCAAGCAACCCGCGTGGATCGCGGATTACCTCGACCGCGGCAAGCCGCCGGAACTCGTGGAGTATGCGCGGCAGAAACAATTTCGGCAGGACACCCCGCTCGTCATCCGCCCCGACCTGGTGCTCACAGACGAGGGATTTACCCTTGCGGAAGTCGACTCGGTGCCCGGCGGGATCGGGCTTACGGGCTGGCTGAATCAAGCGTATACCGATCTCGGCTACCCGGTTCTCGGCGGGGCCCGGGGGATGATCGAGGGCTTTCACTCGATCCTGGATTCCAAAGCGAAGGTCCTCGTTTCCAAGGAAGCCGCGACTTACCGGCCCGAGATGCAATGGCTGGCCAACGCTGGCGGCGGCGCCCTCACCGTGGCTGAGGCCGAGGACTTCTCCCCGGCGGGCACGGCGGATTCGCCCGAGACGCTCTATCGATTTTTCGAGCTCTTCGACCTGCCGAACATCCCCGCGGCGAAAGCTATTTTCGAGGCGGCGCAACAAGGCGCGGCGCGCATCACGCCGCCGGTGAAACCTTATCTCGAGGAAAAGATGTGGTTTGCGCTTTTCTGGCTGCGTCCACTGCATGATTTCTGGCGGCGGGAGTTGAGCGAGCGGCATTTCCAGGCGCTGCAGAAACATATTCCTTATACGTGGCTGCTCGATCCCCAGCCGCTGCCACAGCACGCGGTGATTCCAGGGCTGGAAATCAATAGTTGGGCTGAGCTGTTGACCATGGGGCAGAAACATCGGGAGCTGATTCTAAAAATCAGCGGTTTCCATGAAACCGCCTGGGGGAGCCGCAGCGTGGTGCTGGGTTCGGACCTGTCGCAGAGTGACTGGACGGATTCGGTGGAGACGGCGCTGAAGGACTTCGCGCACCACCCGCATATCCTGCAGCGCTTTCACAAGGGGCGGCTCTTTGACCATCCCTACTACGACCAGTCGGATGGAAGTGTGCAGACGATGCGCGGAAGGGTGCGGCTGTGTCCGTATTACTTCGTGATCAATGGCAAGGCCGAGCTTCGCGGGGCGTTGGCGACGGTCTGTCCAGCGGACAAGAAGCTGCTGCATGGAATGAAGGATGCGATTTTGGCGCCGGGTGGGTTGGGTGCGGGATAGAGGAGTGAAGGCCGTATTTTAACATCGACTGCCGGCCGGTTTATTTTACTTGCCGGCAGGGCTCTTTGTGATTATCGGACGTATCTCGAATGCTGGTTTGTCCATGAAAAGAATTTGTATCCCGGTGGTCATCGCGTCTTTGGCCCTTCTTTCTGGAAGTGAACTTGCCTTCTCGCAAAACTCGCCCTCCGCGAACCCGAACGATCCGCCGGAATTAATCGCTCGCCGCTCCGACTTCCTGCGCGGCATCAGCCGGGCGCAGATTCCCATCTATGTCAGTTACCTGCGGACCCTCGAACCGCTAAAGCAGCAGTTTGCACGTGAGGGCAAGACTGATGCGGCTCGGGCGGTGGATGACGAGATCAGCAGCATCAAATCTCAACTCGATGCAGCGCAGAAGGCGTCCGATATTTCGACAGCGGCGCCTGTCCAATTTCATATCGATTCGGCATTTTGGGGCGATCCGCCGAGTAAGCAACTGCGTGACGTGACTTCTTTTGTGAAAACCGGTTTCGACTCCGGATCGCCGACCATGACGCTGGGAAAGGATACGCTCGGCGGCGGAGATCCTGCGCCGTATAAGAATAAATTGATCGTCATCAAGTACACGATCAACGGCAAGCCAATGGAGAAAACGTTCAAGTCGGACTACGTGCTCAACTTTAAACGAGACCTTCACTAGTTATTTAGAGCGTGTCTCAGGGTCGACACATTCTCGATTCTGAACTGTGTGAAATTATCCCGGGTTGATTGGCCCGATTGCGACTAGTAATGATCGTTACGGCCCCGCCGCCGGGTCTTCCACCGCTCGCGCCGGGACAGTCGGCGCCGCCGGCATGCCGGAAGTGAAATCGATTTCCTGCAGGGCTGTCAGCGGCAGAGTCAGATCCCCGACCGCCGCGCAATGACATTGAATCTCCCCGTTTTCAAACTGCCATGAGGCTGCAGTGAGCACGCCGCCGCCGCGCAGCCGAAGCCGCGGACCGGCGCTGTGCGGAGCCGGATCGCTGCCGAAATCCACTGAGGAGATGCGATCGATAGGCAGGTCCAGCGGGCCGAGTTCGGATTCGATCTGAATGGAGTCGGGCCGAGCGCTGGTGATCGTGCCATCGGCCAGATCGCCGTTTTCCAGGAGGATGAAGTTCTTGTTGGCCTCGGGCGCGCCGGCGAGATCGCCGGGGAGTTGGCCATTCCAGGGGCCGATCCAGACATTGCTGGCCGTGCAGGATCCGCCGAATTGAGGAATGATGGTGACCGCATTTCCCAAAGGAAAACGCAGGTTCTCGCCTTTTCGGGATAACTGGCCCAGGAGCACGCCATCGACGACGACGGCCAGCTTGCCGCCGAAGCGGTCGGCGAGGAAACGGAAATGGCGCGTCGAAGCCTCGCGACTCACTTTGTTGCCAAAGACGAAATGTTGCTGCGCGAGAGCCTGCGCCGCACGCCGCGGGCCGGTATCGTAGACATTCACGCCCGTCGGATCAATCTGGACGACATAGCCTGGGCAACTCGGTGTCCAAAAAATCTGCGCCGAGAGGGTCGCGCCCCCGGTTGGTGAAGTCACATCGAAGCTGAATTCCGCCATCCCGGGCATCGCATCGAAGATGCAACCCAGCCCAAAGGTCTGGCTGAGACCATTGATCGTGAGAGGCTGGGCGGCCGTAGCTTCCGCCGAAAAGACGCCTGCGGAGTAACTCCAGGGGCTGGGCGGAATATTAATCGGCGGCCGATTGAGCAGCGAAGACATGTCGAAGAAAGGCGCGGGGAGGTAGGGCGGGAAAAGTGGTCCGCTCAACCAGCGATCCGGGAACCACGAAGCGTCCTCCACCGGCAGACCGTTTCGGGTGGCAAAGTAGAGCTTTTGCACTGCCAGGCGGGGCAGCGCGAGTTGACCGGCGGCGCTGGTATCCAGGACGACGTGGGATCGGTCAATGGAGACCAAGTCTCCAGGCAGCGTGTCGCCATTGCGCAAAAGCGCGAGGGCGCCGATGTCGGGGCCGGCGAGACTGGCGCGGCCGCCGACGCGGATACTCTCGAGGCTCGCGAGTTGAACTTCGACGGGTTCGCTGGCGCCAAAGACTCGCCAGCGCAATGTTTCGCCAGAGGCGAAGGCATCGAGTCGCCCGGCCAGCTGGTCGCCATTCTTGAAGAGCAGGGCTTGGGAGGCGGACGGCGTCCAGTTAGCGCCGTAGAGTTGCACGTCTTCGATGAGCGAAAGGGGAATCGTGAGGCGATCGCCAAAACGTACGCCGCAGACGAGCGCGCCATCGTGGACCTCGACACTCTGGACCTCGAAGTCGCCTCCCGCCGCGAGGCGAATCCGCGCGAGATCAGGGAGATTGCCGGCCGCTGCAACCGCGTGAGCTGCCGGGCGCAGCCGCAACAGAGCGCCGGCGTCGCAGCGGACATCGGCGATGCCCGTCCCGGCCAGCATCTGCACGTTAGAGCCGCTCACTCCCAGGAACTCGCCCTCGTAGGTTTTTCCGCCGAGCACTCCGAGATGATCGATGTGCGGTTTCAGTTCACCAGGGGCATCCGGCAAGTGTCCATCCCAGGGGATCGCGCGGAAACGCGAAATGGTGAGTTGGAGATCGTTTCGCCAGCCCAGGGGCTGAAAAACGAAGCCTCCTCGATTCGAACCGGACGGGATCCGCGTGACCTGCCATTCGCCGGCCTTATGATTGTCCAGATAGGCGATGAGCCGGCCGGCGGGCGCGTTGTAGAAGACCCGGAGCCGAAGCGGCGCGCGGACGTGGAGTCCGTGGGGATTGACGGAAGGTAGCCAGCCGCCGACGTCCACGGCTTCGGATTGCATGGCCATCCCGACTTGCGCGACCATCTGCAGGTGGCCGCGCTGCACGATAAAGCGGATGCCGCCGGCGAAGGCGCGCGGATTTGGCGACTGCGACTGGAACGTCGCGGCAAAGTTCGCTTCCCCGTGGCTCAGATCCGTCTGATCGACCTCGAGCAGATACTCGACCTGATCGGGCAGCGCCTCGAGATTGCGCCAGAGCGTCGATGGGTAATCGGCTCGGAGCGCGCCGTCTTCGAAGCGCCAGCGGCCGTCGGATTCCCAACCGTCCATTCCCGTGGGACCCTCGTAACACTCACCCGGCGCGGTCTGGGAGAAATAGATCCAGTCCACCTTGGCGCGCGGCGCGGTGAACTGGGCTCCGTCCGCCAGCGTGAGATGCAGCGTGCCATCCTGCAAGCCGTCGACCTTTGCCGCGAGCCAGGAACCGTCGGTAAACCGCACCAGCGTCCGCGGCCGGGCGGCCGGCAACGCCGGGCTGTTCAGATGGATGCGGCGGATCATCGGCCAGGGAAAACGCACTGGCGCCGACACGTCGTCGGCTTTCCAGGAGACGTCCTGCGCGCCCGCTTCCAGGTCGTAAAGCGCGCCGTGCAATAGCGAGCCGTCGGCGAATTCGAGGCAGGGTCCTGTAGGGTCCTCCTTGGCCGTCGGAGGTTGACCGAGATTGAGCCCGTCAATTGCATCCAGCGGGAGCGCCTCCTGCAAGGCATTGAGTGGCTCGCGGAAGATCTGCTGTTGCTGCGCCTGCGCCTGGCCCACTTGCGCCACGGCAGGCAGTGTGGAGGCGAGAAGGAAAGCCAGCAGAGGTCGGAGAGGGCGGGGAATCTGGTTCGGAATACGCATCGAGAGCTGGCTTGGAACGGCCAACCTACCCGGGGAATCGAGCGAGCGCCAGCTTGGGCGTGGGATGGAAATCGCGCATTGCCCGACGGCGTTTGCCCCACTATCGTGCCGCCATGTCTTTCCCCAGACTTTCCTGCCCGGAGTGCGAGGGCGGCCTTTCGGACCGCGAATCCCTGCAGCGCCGCGAATTGCTGAAAACGCGCCGCGAATTTCTCAAGACCGCCATTGGCGGTGTGGCTGCGGTTTCGGCCGGCGGCATTCTTCTTCCCCGCGGCGTTTCGGCGGCGCCGACCATGCAATCTACTTCCGAAACACTGGCCGCGACGCTTTACAAATCGCTGAGCGAGGAGCAGCGCGGCGCCATTTGTTTTCCCTTCGATCACCCGCTGCGCGCCAAAGTCGATAACAACTGGCACATCGTCAAAAAGAGCGTCGGCGAATTCCTGAACAAGGATCAGCAGCAGATGGTGCGCGACATTTTTACCGGACTGCATTCCCCCGAGTACATCGAGCGCGTCATGAAGCAGGTCGAGCAGGACAACGAAGACGACGGCGGTTTCGGCGGCGGCGCGGTAGCGCTCTTTGGCGAGCCGGGCAGCGGGAAATTCGAATTCGTCTTCACCGGCCGGCATGTGACGCGGCGTTGCGACGGCGACTCGGTGAATGGCGCGGCCTTTGGCGGGCCGATCTTCTATGGCCATGCTGCGCAGGGCTTTAACGAGAAGCCGGATCACCCAGGCAATATCTACTGGTACCAGGCGTTGCGGGCGAACCACGTCTTTCAAATGCTCGACGGCCGTCAGCGCGAGCTGGCGCTACTCGGCACGAGCCGCGATGAACAGGCGACGGACACCGTGAAGGTGGCTGGCAAGGATGAGGGCCTGGCGGGCATCGCGATGACGGATCTTTCCGCCGACCAGCGTGATGAAGTGCGCAAGGTGATGTCCGACGTGCTCGCGCCCTTCCGCAAGGAAGACGCCGATAAGGCGCTTGCGCTCATCGATGGTCCGGACGGCAAGGGTTTCGATCACCTGCATCTGTCGTTTTATAAGAACCAGGACATCGGCAATGACGGCGTGTGGGACGTGTGGCAGATCGAGGGCCCGACGATGGTCTGGTACTTCCGCGGCAAGCCGCACGTGCATGTGTGGGTGAATATTCGGGCCAACGCGTAGCGACGGGCCTGGCGAAAGCTGGCCCTACGGAAAGGAGAACGGGTTTTCCAACCCGTTGGGGGGCTGGTTGGGCCAAGGGGGTATCGGTAGCTCGACGTGGGAAACGGGCAGGAATGCCCATGCTCCTTTCGACTGGCGCCCCTGGCCAAGGGGGGGCAGCGAAATGAGTCATAACAGAGCCGGTCACGGCAATTTGCAGAGGAGAAACCCACTGCCCATCGCATGGAAATGTTCAAAGTTTCGCCTCGCGTTTGCGATAGTATGGGCTACCTAAACCGCTCCCGCGCATCCCCGGGATAACCCCGGCGGCGCTGGCTTTCACCTTCATGACAAAACTTCAGACACTCACGATCGGCGCCATCCTCGCCTTCTCCGCTGCCGCTGGCGCAGCGCAGAAATGGGAGGAAATGGACTACGGGCGCTTCCTCTCGGCCACCTACAATAACGCAGACGGCAAGACGACCTTCGATAAGAAGGGCTGCGCGGCTAACAAAGGCATCGCAGTGCAGCTCGGTCAGCAGACCGGCGGCATGATCTTCGACACCGACCTGCTGCGCATGGCCGGCGGCTGGACGGGTGGTTTTGTCAAACACCAGGGCGTGCTTTTCGACGGCGGCCACGGGCCGAATCCCCGTCCGGTCGAAAAAGCCAAGGTGTTCTTCCAGACGAACCCGCAGAGCCCGGGCTGGAGCAAGGGCGATGATTTTGCCGATCCGCGCAAGATCCCCACAGGACCCGGCGCCGCCACGGTGCCGTTTGGCCCGCTGCCGCATGATTGGGCCAAGTACAAGGGCCTCTACCTGCACGGCGACGACGTCGTCTTTGCCTACACGGTGGGCACGGCGCAGGTCCTGGAAATGGCCGGACTGGAGAAGTCCGGCGACGTCGAGTCGCTCACGCGCACGTTCAATGTGCTGAGCCGCGGCGAGGCTTCCTCGTTGCTGGTGGAGGAAGGCGGCGACGGCTCGAACGCGACGGTGGAAAATAACATCGTCAGCGTCACCGACCCGAAGAATGCCGACGCCCGCCTCTTCATCGCGGTCTCCGGAGCTCCGGCCGGCGCGAAATGGAATACCGCGGCGAATGGCCGTGTGGAACTGAAGCTTTCCGCCTTCAGCGGCAATGAAGCGTTCAAGGTGGTCTACTGGACCGGCGTGGCGGCGGATCTGGCCAAGGGTCAGCTCGCGTCCAAGACGGTGGCCAATCTGAAGGAATTCGTCGCGGGCGGCCCGGCGCACTGGGCGCAGACGGTGACTTCGGAAAGCCAGATGAGCAAGGACGACTCGGCGCCCTATGTCGTCGACACGATCGGCATTCCGGCCGAGAACCCGTACAAGTCCTGGATCCGCATCGGCGGCATCGATTTCTTCAAGGATGGCCGCATCGCCTTTTCCACTTGGAGTGGCGACGTGTGGATCGGCACGCCTGCCGACGAGAAATACAGCAAGGTAAGCTGGCATCGTTTCGCCACGGGTCTCTTCCAGGCGCTGGGCCTGAAGATCGTGGACGACCAGATCTACGTTCTGGGCCGCGACCAGATCACGCGCCTGCGCGATTTGAACAACGACGGCGAAGCCGATCTTTACGAGTGCTTCAACAACGACGTGCAGGTCACGCCGGGCTTCCACGAGTTTGCCTTTGATCTGCAGACCGATCCGCAGGGCAACTTCTACTTCACCAAGGGTGGTCCCGTGAATCCGGGCGGCCGTGGTTGGGGTCCGCTCTCCGAGCACAACGGCTGCATGTTCAAGATCTCGAAGGATGGCTCGAAATTTGAGGTCTTCGCCACCGGCCTGCGCGCTCCGAACGGCATGGGCATCAGCCCGACGGGCGACATCACTACTGGCGATAACCAGGGCACCTGGGTGCCAGTGGATTACATCCATTTCGTGAAGCAGGGCGACTTTGTTGAAGTGCCCGACATGTCGCATAAGGCCGAGCCGCCGAAGCAGCCCGGAACGCACCTCTGCTGGGTGCCCTACGATTGGGACAACTCCTGCGGTTCGCAGACCTGGGTGCCGAACGACAAGTGGGGCCTGGCGAAGAACACGATGCTCTACCTTTCGTACGGCAAGTGCGCGCTCTTCCGCGTGATCATCGACAAGTTCGGCAATGTCGAGCAGGGCGGCGTGACCAAATTCCCGCTGAAATTCGAAACCGGCATCATGCGCGGCAAGTTCAATCCGAAGGATGGCCAGCTCTATGTGGCCGGCCTCAAGGGCTGGCAGACGGATGGCTCCAAGGACGCCGCCATTCAGCGTGTCCGCTATACGGGCAAGGCTGTCACCATGGCGGAGACGCTGCATGTCACAGATCAGGGCATCCACATCGGCTTTACTGCCCCGCTCGACACGAACAGCGCGAGCGACGTGCAGAACTACTCCATCGAACAGTATAACTATCACTGGACGAGCAACTACGGCTCCGACGAATTCAGCGTCGCGGATCCGAGCAAGAAGGGGCATGATCCCGTAGAGATCAAAGGCGTCCGCGTCTCGCCCGATCGCAAGGAAGTGTTCCTCGAAATCCCGGGCCTCAAGCCGGTCGACCAGATGAAGATCAAAATCAACATCAAGGATCAGAACGGTGGCGAGCTCAAGACGGCCGTGGCCAATACGATCCACGTGGTGGCGAAAGAAGGCGGCGATCAGGCCGCGCGATAACATTTCGCGACAGTAAACGAAAAATCACGAAGGCCGCGTTGGAAACAGCGCGGCCTTTTTGTTTGCACATCGCGCGCCAGTGAACGTGGAGCGGGTGTAGATAAGGTATTCGAGCGCGCGGTGTACTCGCCTTCAAATGGCTAAATTGCCGCGTGCACCAACGAACTGGTCGACTCCCTCTTCCCAGCGGCTGATCAACTCCCGCTTCATGATCGTAATCTCACTGCCGAAATAGGGAATCTTTTCGATCCGGCTCCAGCCGAGCCGGGTGTACATCGATTCCGAATTTGGCGTCCACAAGTACAGCCGCGGGAGCCTGAGACGGAGCGCTTCTTCGACGATGCGCTCGACCAGAGCGGTGGCAATACCCTGGCGGCGGTATTCCGGCGCCACCATCACTCCGGCCAGCCAGGGAGTGAAATCCGGGCGGCAATCGAGATCCTGCGGCTTGATGGTGGCGGTGCCTACGGGCACGCCCTCTCGCAGCGCAACCACCGCGAGCGGGAGTGAATCGAGATTGGCGCGCTCGTGGAGCGCATTGCGGATGGCGGCGGGTGTTACCCCGCGCTGGTCATAGTACCCTCGCCAGTGCTCGTAGAAATGGCCGGCCAGCTCCGTAACGCACCACGGATGATGCGCCAGAAAATCGATGGAAAGTCCGTTTTCGCAGGTGGAATTCGATGTTTTCATGCGTGACCGCGTGCAAGGGCGCGGCCGCCGACTGGCGTTCGGAGACAGGAGGTGGACATCGCGCGTGAATTCCAGGGGCGAACCAAGTTAACAACCTAAGTTAAACCGAATTGGCCGAGACGCGCGAGGGCAATCTTTCGGTTTGTGTCGAATATGTTACGCGAGTAACGCCGGAATATAAAAACAGTGGTTTTTATAAAAACCATACATTCGACGGCAATTCGCCTTGTTCTTTTTGGCTAGTCGGCGCAGTTTTGCGCCCGTGTCCCTGACCCTCGATCCCGCCTATGCGCGCCAGTTGCGCGCCGCCCAAGGCTATGCCGAGCTCGGCATGATCCCGGATGCCTTGGCGGAGCTCGACGACATCGCGCCGGAATTCCGTTCACGGCTGGAGGCGTATGTCTTGCGGCTGGAGATCTTGCAGGCGGCAAAGCGCTGGCCGGAGGGCGCGAGCGCGGGGCGAGAGGCGCTGGAGCTTTTTCCAGGCTGCGGAGCGCTCTACCTCATGACGGCCTTTGCCGTGCGGCGTTCCCAGGGGCTGGAGGAAGCCAAGGCGTTGCTGACTTCCGCGGAAAACCTGCTCGCGGAAGACGCCATGTTTCACTACAACCTCGGATGCTATGAATGCCTGCTGGGCAATCGGCGTGTGGCCGAGACCCGGCTCCTGCGCGCGCTGCACCTGGACCCCAAATATCGGGAGATCGGCATGAAGGACGAAGACTTGCAGGCCATGTGGGAGTGGTTGGCCACGTGTGGCCCCACGGTGTAGCCGAAGCGTATTGGCCTCTGCTTAGACGGCATCGTCATGCGCGGGGCCAAGCGGGAGCAGCTCAATGGGCATTTTCTCGTAAACCTCCCATTGGCCGCGCCAGATCCCGTCCTCGTGGCGCGTGACGGCGAAGGTACGCGCCTGGCCCGAATGCACTTCCACGCGCGGCGCGCCGTCCACGGTGCGCACGTCCCAGAAGAGTTCCAACTGCGCCGCCCCTTCGCCGACGCGGCCGTCGAAATCGAAAACGATGGGCCGTTTGTCATAGCCGACGCGATGGTACTCGTAACGCTGGGCGATGAGTTGTTTCGCCAGCGCCTTCTCCTCAGAAGTACGCTCCGCGGACCGCCAATGCTGGACGAGCGGCTCGAGCCACTCTTCGCGCGAAGGGAGCAGGCGGAGGTATTCGAGACATTCCTTTTCGTAGAGGAAGCCGGGCACCGGCCGGTTGCGGCCGCCGACCAGCCACTTGGCCAGATTGCGATGCTGGAAGAGGCGGTTTCCCTGGAAGTCGTGCTGACACATGGTGCGCTCCAGCGCGAGGATGCGGTGCGGCGGCATGGCGTATTCCTGCCCGATCTTCAGCCAGCCGAAGTGGAAGGTCTCCTTGTCGCCATGCACGTGCCGATAATAGAAGTCGCTGTGCTCGTTGAGATGCATGGCAACATTGAGCGCCTTCCAGCAGCGGCTTTTATCAATCACGATCTGGCCGCTCTCGATTTCGGGTTCGTCACGGTGCGGGATCCGTGTGATGCGCCAGATGGCGCGATCCGGTCCCAGCCGGCGATAGTCCGGCCAGAAAATAGCCCCGAGCCGTCGGTACTCCGGAGTGTCGAAAAGATAGGTGGGATCGGCGACGGCAACATTGTCGGCATCGAGCAACAGCACTTCGCGGAAGGGGCAGTGCAGCAGGGCAAACGCTTTCAGTTCCCAGCCGTTTAGCCGGCGAACCGGGTGCTTCTTTGCCACCTCGCGCGCATCCACCGCGACGGCGCCAAGCGGCGCGAGCAGGGCGCGCATCTCGTCGTCCATTTCCTGCTCTCCGAGATGCCAGACTTCGATGGGCAACGTGCAGCCCTGGCGGCGCAGCATATTGATGCATACCCAGGCGCTCGGGAAATACTTCGGTCCGCCGCCCGGCACGATGATGCCGCGGCCGGCAAAGCGTTCGGAGGGATAGGGAAAGTCCCGGGCGGCGACTTCGTCGAGCTGATCGGCGTGCCATTGGTCCTGGTCCGTGGAGGTGGAGGAAGAGGTTTTCGGCATGGGCGTGACGGGGGTGACAGGGGTGTAGCTGGCGCGCGGCATCCATTCCGCGCCTGCGGAAAATTGGGCCAGCGGCAGCGGATCGGGCGCGGCGCGGTCCTCGCCGGGGGCGACGAGAGATTCGAGATAGGAGGGGAGCTTGGCCAGGTCCAGTCGTTTCACGTGCTGGAGATGGGCGATGACGATTTCCTCTGGGCGCGGATGGTTTTCGTAGCCGATGAAGTTCCAGTGCTTTGGCAAAAAGCGCGCGGGAAGTCCCCAGTGCCAGCGCGTGTGATTGAGATAGCTTTGGTCGTAAAACGGGGTGAAGAGCATCCCGAGCTGTTGGTAGGAACCCTCCAGCCACGAAGCGTGGTGGCGGGCCGAGACGATGAAAAACCCCGAATTGAAATAATTGCGCACCGGCACGCCGAGCCGTCCGGCGTCGGCGCGGATCCACGAGGCATTCCAAAGATCGCTCACGCAAATGATCTCCGGGCTGTTCGCAAAGACGTTGGGATTCCAGCGCTGAAGAAAAAGCAGATCCGCGTCGAAATAGAGGATCGACTCGGCTTCCGGAAACTCGTGAAAGAGACGCAGCTTCAGCTGGTGCGGCTTGCTCAGCCCCCAACGCCGGAGGGAGTCGTCGCCGATGATGTGCGTTTCCAGCCCGGTCATGGCCCGGACCCGTGCAGCGGCAAAGTCCGCGAGGATGGAGTAGCGCCGGCCGCAGCCGATCGTGACGGCAATCATGCGCTGGCGTGAGGACGACGCAGGGGCTGCGTTTAAGATGGCGGGGGGGCCTGGTGCGTCACTCATTCGTCCGCGGGGATGGTCATCGATTCAGGGCAATAAAGGAAGCAGGAACCGTGGCGGACCTCGAATTCTTGCAGCGGTGCAACCGCAATTGAGGTCCGCGCATGGTACTTGCTCGCCGCAAGTGAATGCCGCCCCCGCCAGATTCCGCCCCATCAGACTGCCTCACCCCTGCCGATCGCTTTCGTTCGACCCTCGTCATCAAGGCTGATGCCTCGCCCGAGGAGATCGCAGCGGCCAGGGAAAAGATGGAGGCGGTCAATGCCGTGCTCGACCGCTGCGTGAAGTGCGATGCTTTGCTCGACGTTTCCGGGTGCAACCCCTTGACCGAGACGACTTGCCCGAATTGCGGAGGGCTGATCAAAGTGCTCAAGGAGTTTCACCACTACAGCCTGCTGAGCAAGCTCGGCCAGGGCGGGTCCGGCACGGTCTATCGCGCCTTTGACAATAGCCTGGAGCGGGATGTCGCGTTGAAACTCCTGCGCAACGAATATACCCGCGATCCTGCATATGTGGAAGCGCTGGAGCAGGAAGCGGTGATCACGGCCTCCTTGCGTCACCACCGCATTGTAAGCGTCTTCGATGCCGGTCAAAAGAATGGCTTTTACTATATTGCCATGGAAATCGTGAGCGGCGGCACGTTGGATCAAAAGATCCAACTCCGCAGCCGTTTGTCCGAGGAGGTTTCGCTGAATATCGGCATTCAGATTGCCGAAGGTTTGCAAGCTGCGGCAAAGTACGGGCTGCTGCATCGCGATGTAAAGCCGGGCAACGTGCTCTTTGTCGACGACCATACGGTCAAGGTTGCGGACTTCGGCCTGGCCAAGCGGATCACGCAGGATGCGGACTTGGACTCGGACGTCTGGGGCACTCCCGCCTACATGGCTCCGGAGAAGCTCCTGAGGAATGGCGAAGACATCCGCAGCGACATCTATAGCTTTGGTTGCACGCTCTTCCATTGCCTCACAGGCCGGCCGCCCTTTCATTCCACGGATCTCGCGGAGATCATTCAAAAGCAGACGGAGACGCCAGCGCCGGGTGTCCAGTCGTTTGCGCCGGAGATCTCCGGGTCGACGGCCTATGTGGTGAAGCGGTGCCTGGAGAAAGACCCGGAGGCGCGATACAAGGACTACGAAGATCTCATCGAACACCTGGGCTACGCCCACGATCAGCTGGAGAAAACGGCGGCCTCTGCGAAGCCGAAATTGCCGACGGCGCGTCGCTCCAGCCCGGTCGGTAAAATACTCCTTGGGATTGCCGCCGCCGCCTCCATCGCCTTTGCCGCTGCCGGCGGCATTTACTATTGGAAGCAAAAAGACGTAATGACGCGCCGCGACGCCGCGGCGCGCGATTTCGCCGCGGGCATTGAGCTGCTGACGAAGGGCAATTACGTGGATGCTGCGACGGCGATGAGTCGCGCCCGGAATCACGGCGACGTCGGGCCATCAGTTGTTCAATGGTCGTTTCTCTGCCAAGGCCTTGCCGGGCTTTTTGGCGGGCGGATGACCGACGCGCGAGCGAGCTTTGTCTCGTTGCAAACCGAGGTCGCCAAGCGGCCCGTTCCGGATCGCGAACTGGATCGGTTTTTTGCTTCGATTTCAGGAGTGGTGGATCCGAGTCAACTCGGTCCGCTGGCGGCCGGAAAAACTTTCGAGCGGGCCGGCTATCCTTCGCTCGGGTTGTTGGTGCTGGGGCTGGAGCAGTGGAACCTGGGGCAGCTCGATGAAGGCGCCGATTCATTTCAAAAATTCCAGACGGCAACGTTCCCGGACAAGACTTTTGCCTGGATCGAAAAGCTGAAGCCTGCGGTGAACGGACATCTTGCCGAGCGTTCCACTTTCCAAGTCCTGGCGGGACGGGCCAAAGCGGCGACCTATTTTGAGGATCAAACCAAGCTGCTGAAGGATCTGGAAGCTGTGCAGGGAGTGTACGTGGCAAAGGCGTCTGCACTGCGGGAACAAGTGCTCGCAGCCAGCGGGATTCGCATGCCGCTGCTGAACCCGGACATGGAGGAGGGTGAATTCGAACCCGCAGGGTGGAAGGGCACTTGGAAAAATCCGAAATTCAGTCGTGACACGCAGGTCTTTCATTCGGGGCGCGCATCGCTGATGGTGGATCACACCGGCTTGGAGAACGACTCGATCGTCGGGCAGAATTTCAATGCAGTGGAAGGCACGCTGGTCAAAGTCAGCGGCTGGATCAAATCCGCGGGGCATGGCAGAGTCTCGATCCTCGTGATGAACTTCGGGCCGCAGTGGAAGCATCTGCGAACGAACACCGTCAAAACCGTTCAAGGAGATACCGATTGGACGTACGGAGAAGCCGTCGTTACCTTGCCTCCGGAAACCACCGTGTTTAACCTGGGATTGGAAGTGGACGGCGATGCGAAGGGGTGGTTCGACGACATAACGCTGTCGATTAAGTGAGTTTGGGATACCTCGAGACGCTCTGACTTTGCCGCCCCGCGCTGCGAAATCGCGGCGAGGCGCAGCTGGAATGGCACGAAAGGCGAAATTTGCGGCGCCATGGGGCTAGCCGCAGCTGCTCCTTTCGGCTTGAATCTGGAGACGGATTTCCCTGTTTGAATTCGCTCCCCATGATTCCACTACTCCCAAACCTCCCTCCTCGCGCCATGTCATCGTTCCTCTCCCGCGCCGCCGCCCTCTGTCTTTTCGCCTGCGCCGGTCTGGCACAGGCGGCCGATTTGCCCAAGGTGCTCTTCTTTACGAAGGCATCGGCCTATCAGCATGAAGTCACGAAGCGCGTGGCCCCCGATCAAATGTCGCTTGCCGAGAAACAACTCCTCGCGGCCTCGAAAGCGGCCGGCGCCTTTGAACTCGTGGTGTCTCAGGATCCCGCGGAGGTTACCGCAGATGGTCTGAAGAAATACGCCGCCGTGGCCTTCTACACTTCCGGCGATATCCCGATCGATAAGGATGCATTCATCAATTACGTGAAGGAGGGCGGCGGCTTCGCCTGCATTCACAATGCCCTCGCCACCCTCATGACCTATAAGCCCTACGGCGAAATGGTGGGCGCGGAATTCGACGGCCATCCGTGGGATCAGGTGGTCACGGTGAAGGTCGAAGACCAAAACAATCCCGTGACGAAAGGGCTCGGCGCTTCTTTCTCCATCAAGGAGGAAATCTACCAGGTGAAAAACTGGGATCCGAAGTCCGTGCACATGCTCCTGAGCCTGGACACGAGCAGCGTCGATGTCTCCAAGGGCACGCGCGCCGATCACTACTACCCCCTCTCATGGACGCGCGATTTCGGCAAGGGCCACGTATTCTATAGCGCTTTTGGACATCATCCTGACGTATGGAACGACGACCGCATGCTGAATCATTTTGTCGAAGGAATCCGCGGCGTGCTGCGCAAGGAATGATCGCGCGCTTTGCCGCTGCGGCGACCGCTGGCCTGCTCCTGCCGAGTCTGCTGGCAGCCGCCGATTCGCCGTCGACGGATGCACTTCCGTCCGTGGCGCCGGGATGGAAACTGGAGCTCATCGCGTCCGCGCCGCGAATTCTCCATCCCGCTTTTCTCACCTGCGCGCCAGATGGCCGGATCTTTGTCGCCGAAGATCCGCAGGACATGCAGGGGCCGGTGGATAAGCCGATCGGCCGCATTCTTTGTTTCCACCCGGATGGCCACGTCTCGGTCTTTGCCGAGAATCTGTATGCCGTCTACGGGATGCGCTACATCGAGGGAAAGCTGTATGTGCACCACTCGCCGAAATTCAGCGTCTTCCGCGACGAAAACAGCACGGCTAGCGGACGCGAAGACCTCATAGAGTCTGATAATCCGGCGCCCTGGGGGCCGGCCTCGCGTGGGAAGAATCAGATCAACGACCACATTCCCTCCGGCTTTGAAGAAGGGATGGATGGCTTCTTTTACATCAGCGTCGGAGATAAAGGCGTCTACCATGCGAAAGGCCGGGACAAGTCCGAGCTGACGATGCGCTGGGGCGGAGTCATGCGCATGCGGCCCGATGGCGCAGACCTGCAGGAGTATTGCAGCGGTCTGCGAAACTGCCTGAACGTGGCCATCACGTCGCAGGATGAAATGTTTGTCTACGATAACAGCGACCACACGAATCTCTGGCCCACGCAGATTGGCCAGGTTGTGGAAAGCGGCTACTATGGCTATCCGCTCGACTACCGTACGCCGCGCCCATACACGCTGCCCATGCTGCGGCCCTACGCCGGCGGCGCGCCGACCGATGTGGTAGCGTACGACGAAGACGCGCTCCCGCCGGAGTATCGCGACAACCTTTTCCTCTGCGACTGGGGACGGCGCGAATTGCTGCGCGTGGTCACGGCGCCGGAGGGCGGCGGGACGAAGGTTGTGAAGGAAGAGAAGATTCTCTTCGACGAAAAGGGCGATTTCCGGCCGACGGGCCTGGCGATTTCACCCGATGGGGCCAGCATTTACGTGGCAGACTGGCAATTCGGCAGCTGGCGGGAAAAGCGCGCCGTGGGCCGGCTATTCAAGGTCACCTGGGAAGGGGAAAACTATGGCGCGCCGAAGCCCGGCTGGTATGTAGCGGCGGCATTGAATCACCCCTTGGATACGACGGCAAAGATCGTGGCCGAAGGATTGAAGCATCCGGCGCGCTCGGTGCGCATGGAGGCTCAGCGGCAGTTGGCCATCTATCAGATGGAAGCAGAAGCCGCGACCGAAGCGGTGCTGAAGGATGCATCGGCTCCAGCTTATGCGCGGTGGCATGCCCTCTGGACGCTCGATGCCATCGATGGCGGTGTGGCGGGGCAGGCTTTGTTACTCCGGATGTTGCAGGATCCCGATGCCACCGTGCGCACGCAGGCCTTGCGGTGGTGCGGCACGCGCAAGGTCGCGTCCGCGATTCCCGATGCGGAGCGATTGCTGAAGGATCTGGATCCCGTGGTGCGAATGCATGCTGCGGCGGCGCTGGGCCGCATCGGCGAACTAACATCCATTCCAGCTTTGCAAGCGGCGCTGACGGACCGCGACCGTTTTGCCCGGTTTGAAGCCTTCACCGCGCTGAACCGGATCGGCCGCATGCACTCCGACGCGTGGCCGCAAATTGTCTCCGGGCTCTCTTCCGACAATGCATCGATCCGCGAGGCTACGGGCTTTGCCTGTCGGGAAACCTACGAACCCAGGCTCATTGACACGCTCGCGGCGATCGTGGCGGATGCGGAGAAGCCGGTCGCCATACGCGAATCGGCGCTGACACTGCTCGCGCCGCTCTATAAGGAGCCGACGCCCTGGGACGGCCTGCACTGGCGGGCGGGGCCGGTGGGCTACACCGAGGATTCTCACGAGATCGCTCCGTTTCAGCCGAAGACATTGACCTGGCCGGGAACCTCGGCGATCCAGGCGGCTTTCGTCGGTGCGTTGCGGGACGAGAAGTTTGCGGACGTCACGATCGGTCTGCTGCCGGAACATCCGGATCGCGCCATCCTGGAGATGGCGGGCCGTGTGTTTCATCGCGCCACCGCGCCTGCGACAAAACAAAAGGCGCTGGCCGCGGTGTGCGCTGAGGGCGCCGGCGCTGCGCTCGTGCGTGAAGTCCTGGAGCAGGGGGGCGTAGACGACGCCCTCCTCGGCGCGGCGATCGCGGCGGCGCCCACCAATGCCGATCCGGTAACTCCCGCCCTCCTTCTGCAGATCTTGGGCAGTGGAAATCCGGAGTTGCGGGCCAAAGCCATCACCGCCTACGGCAAGCTCGCGCCCAAGGATGGCTCTGTCGCGCTCATGGCTTTTGCGAGCGACGCCGCGCCGCAGGTGCGCGCCGCGCTCGTTGGGGCCTTTGCTACAATCGGAGGAGCTCCGTCCGTCACTGCGCTCGTCGGCTTTTTGCAGGATGCCGACCTGGGGGTGCGGAAGGCGGCGATTGCCGCACTCGGCGCGGCGAAATCACCCGACACCGTGCCGGGGCTCATTGCTGCCACCCGCCAGCCGGAGACGCGGCTCGAGGCTATTTCCGCGCTCACCAAGCTGCCCGATCTCCGCGCGCTCGATGCCTATGTCGATGGGCTTGCGGAGAAGAATCCGACGTTGCGCGACAGTTGTGCCAAGGCTATTGGAGCCTTGAAGCCGGAGTCGCAAAAACAACTGGCGGAGCATCTGCCCTTCGCCCGTGTGCCGGCCACGGCTGCGGAGGAATTGCGCAAGCTCTTCGGCCCGGAGTTTATCGCGCAATCGAGCGATCTGTCGCCGGAGCGCTACGATGCCTTTGCGCAACATCACGATGGAGTTGCGGCGCATGGAAAGGAGATCTTCAGCGATCCCAATGGCGTGGGCTGCAGCCGCTGCCACACCATCGCGGGCAAAGGCGGCGACCTCGGGCCGGACTTGAGCCATATCGGAGCAAATTACAAACGCGCCGAATTGATCGAGTCCGTGCTCTATCCGTCGAAAAAGATCCTCGGCGACTATGTGCAGTTTGCCCTCGACCTGAAGAATGGCGATTCGCTTTTCGGTGCGATCCGCGATGAGACGGCGGAGTCACTCGTCCTCGTCGATGGCGAAGGAAAGAAGCATCTGCTGACGAAAGGCGACATCGTGAAACGTGTGCAGAGCGAGCTGTCGCCGATGCCGGCGGGCTTGCAGGGCGGCCTCTCCCTGCAGGATTTCGCCGATGTCATCGCGTATCTGGAATCCCTCAAGTGATCTAATCGATGTTGCGTTCCCCCTGTCTTCGCGCCGCTTGCGGCGCAGTGTTGCTCGTCTCGCTCTCGGCTTCTGCCTTTGGCGCCCCGGAGCCGAAATTCCGCACCTTGGTCGTGGACCCGCGCATCGGCGTGGGTTCCGATCTGGCCATTGCCGACGTCGATGGCGACGGCAAGCTGGATATCCTTATCGCCGATAAGCAGGCGCTGGTCTGGTATCGAAACCCGGATTGGACACGGATTAACATCGCCGGGAAACTAAGCGACTACGAACACATCACCATCTCCGCGGCCGCGGAAAAAGGCGGCTCCGGACGGCTGGAGCGCCTCGCGGTGACGGACGGCAAGCCGTGGGATCCCACGGCAACGAATGGAAAATCCTTCTATCTCACGCCGCCGCCGGACCGCACGCAGCCCTGGACCGCGACGGCTCTGCCTTTGGACGCGACCGCTCATCGCTCGCAATGGTGGTTTGCGGGCGACGGGAGTTTGGCTCTCATGGAGGTTCCGTTGCACGGACTGAATAACAAGGACGGGGCGGGGGAGGGGATGAAGCTCGCCTTGTGTCGGACGAGCGATCCAGTTGTCGGCAAGTGGTCTCCACAATCGATCCAGACTTCGTTGCATCTGTCGCATTCCTTTATTCCGGAAAACGATGGCGGGGCGCCAGGACGTTTCCTCATCGGCTGCAAGGAAGGCGTGGCGGAGTTTACTCCAGAAACCGGAGACGTGAAATTGATCGTGACTGCGGAGCGCGACGGCTCGCAGGGCGCGGGTGAAGTGGGATGCGGGCATCTGCCAGGAGGCCGGCGTTTCATCGCCACGGTCGAGCCGATGCATGGCACGCAGGTCGTCGTTTATGCCGAGAAGCCCGATCATTCCTGGGAACGCAAGGTGGTGGACGGGACCTTGACCGATGCGCATGCGCTGGTCGTGGGGGATCTGTTGGGCGTGGGGTCGGATCAAGTGGTCGCTGGTTCGCGTCAGGCCAATGCCGCCGGCAAATTTGGCGTCAATTTCTATGCGCCTCCTGGGGATTCGGGAGATTGGCGAAAAACTTCGGTCGATGAGAATGATATGGCCTGCGAGCGCCTGGCCCTGGCCGATCTGAACGGCGATGGCAAGCTCGACATTATCGCGGCCGGGCGGGCGACGAAGAACGTGAAAGTTTATTTCAACGAGACGCCTGTGGTGGAAAAGCCATGAAGCCTTTCTTTCTCCTCCTCGCGCCTTCGCGAGCGAGCGCTTCTGCTGAAATAATCTCACACGAAGACACGAAGGAACGAAGCAATCCCGGAGACTTGCCGAAACGCCTGGGCTCCTGCGGCAGATGGGAGAGGGTCTTGGCGGCTCTGTTAGTTATGACTGCGCCTCGCATCTCGCGGGCAGCGGATGAAGCGCATCCGCCGGTCACGCAGGAGCAGGTCGAGCATTGGATGGATGAGGTGTCCAACTGGGGCCGTTGGGGGAAGGATGACCAGCTGGGCAGCCTCAATCTCATTGACGACGCCAAGCGGCGGGCGGCGGCGATGTTAGTCAAGGAAGGCGTTTGCATCTCGATGTCGCATCGCCTGGAAACGCAGGCGGCGGCGGATAACGATGCCCCCTTCGTGCACGACATGCTGCTCAAGGAGCCGCCTTCGGGGCCATTTTACTTCGACCGGTTCAGCGTCGCCTATCACAGCATGGTGCATACGCACCTGGATGCGCTCTGCCACATGTTTCACCGCGGGGTGATGTACAACGGCGTGCCGCGCACGGAGGTCACAAAATCCGGCGCGGCCAAACTGTCGGTAGAACTGGCAAAGAGCGGGCTCTTTACCCGCGCCATCCTGCTCGATGTGCCGCGCCTGCGCGGGGTCGATTACCTGGAGCCGGGCACGCCGATCTATCCGGCGGATCTCGATGCGTGCCTCGCGAAAGCCGGACTCGCGACGAAGCCCGGCGACGCCATCCTCGTGCGCACTGGCCGTTGGAAACGGCGCGGCGAAAAAGGCCCGTGGAATGGGCTTTTCGCCGGTCTGCATGCCTCGTGCGGCCCGTGGCTGCACGCGCACGACGTCGCCATCCTGGGCAGCGACGCTGCGGCGGATGTCATGCCCTCGCGGATTCCCGGCGAAGATATGCCGATTCACCAGATGGCGCTCGTCGCTATGGGCATTTGGATTCTCGATGCGTGCGATTTCGAAGCCGTGAGCGAAAAGGCCGCCAAGGCCGGGCGCTGGGAATTCCTGCTCACCGCGGCTCCGCTCGTGGCTTCAGGCGGAACAGGCTCGCCAATCAATCCGATTGCGACATTCTAAGCTAGCTAGCTAACTAAACGGCGACTTCGGCCTGGCTTGCCGGATGCCCGCCGGCGAAGTGCAGCAACTCCAGGATCCGGCCTCGCAGCTCGAGAAAAGCCGCGCTGTTCCGGCTCCGTGGACGCTCCAGATCGACCGAGATGGTCTGCTCAATGCGGCCCGGGCGCGGTGTCATGATCACAATGCGGTCGCTCATGTAGATGGCCTCGTCGATATCGTGGGTCACGAGCAGCATGGTCGTGCCGCGGGCTTCCCACATGCGCAGGACTTCATCCTGCATGCGCATGCGGGTGAAGGCGTCCAGCGCGCCGAGCGGTTCGTCGAGCAGGAGGATCTTGGGATGATTGATGAGCGCCCGCGCGAGGGCGGCGCGCTGGGCCATGCCGCCGGAGAGATGGTGGGGAAAAGCGCCGGCAAAGGCTTCGAGTCCCACGAGGCGCATGTATTCATCCACCTCGCTGCGCTTGGTGCTGAGCACGCCGCGTGCGACGAGCCCGGCCTCGATATTGCCCCGCACGGTGAGCCACGGGAAGAGGCTGGGATCCTGGAAAACGAGACCACGCTCGGCGGAGGGACCAGTGATGCGGTCAGGGCCGACCCAGAGCTCGCCGCCGGAGCAAGTGTCCAAACCCGCGATGAGTCGCAGGAGTGTCGACTTGCCGCAGCCGCTGGGCCCGAGGATCGAGACGAGTTCGCCGGCTTCGATTGTTAATGTGGCGGAATCGAGCGCCAGGGTCTGAACGGCCGGATTCTCGGGATTTGCAAAAGTCTTGCTGACATTCTGGGCCCGGAGCGCCGAGCCCTCCAGCGTTTGGTTGGGAGCGAGTGTGGCTACCATTTGATGACGCCTTTCTGCCAGACGAGCACGCGATCACGAAGTTTGAAAAGCAGCGTCATGATCGTGGAAAAGAATGCCGCCATGAGGATGAGCGCGCCGTAAACCTTTCCATACTCGGCCCAGCCCTGCGCCCAGCTCACATACCAACCAAGCCCGGACTTCACACCCACGGTCTCGGCGACGACGAGAGTGAGAAAAGACGTGCCCAGTCCCATGAAGAGCCCGATGAAAATGCTCGGCATGGCCGCCGGGATGGCCACGCGAAAGATGAGATAGGATGGCTTCGCCCCAAGTGTGCGGGCCACGTCCAGATAGGATGCGCGCGTATTTGAGATGCCCGAGACGGTAAGCATGGTGACCGGAAACCACACGGCGAGGGCAATGAGCGCAACCGCCGAAAACATCGCCGAGGGCGAGACCACCATGGCCAGCGGAATCCAGGCCGTGGCTGGGATCGGCCCAACTAGTTTCAACACCGGCATGCCCCAGTAGCGGGCGGTGGAAAACCAGCCGATGCAAACACCCGTGACCAGCGCGATCGAGACGCCCACGAGATAGCCCGAGAACAACAGCAAAAGAGAGTGCCACGCGCTGTCGAAGAGCAGACCGCGATCATTGATCATGCTCTGGAGCACGGCGGCCGGGCCGGGAAAATAGGGCATCGGCAGCAGACGCCAGGCGGTGGTCACGCATTCCCACAGGGCGAGGAACACCACGCCCGCGGCGAGAATCGGACACATTTCGCGCATCCAGTTCCTTAACGCAGCCCACCAAAGCCGAAGAGCGGCTCCAGCGAGGCCAAGACCGAGTATGCCGCAGAGGAAGGTCGTATAGGATCGAGTTTCGAGCGCCGGTTGATTTTGCGCCACGAAGACGTGCAAGCCCAGCGCTACAGCTGTCGCCGTTGGGAGAGTGATCGCTCCGATCAAGCCGCCGGCGCGCGGAGGCGCCGCGGCGTTCTGCAAGCGCGCTCCGGTCGGAGACTCGCCGGCCGCCGGCCTTTCTTCGACTTCAGGAACGGTCGCGCTCATTTGCTCGAGCTGAGGCAGCAGGAATGACGCTGATCATGCAGAATGGCGTCGGCAAACGCGCGAATGTCCTGATCTGCCGGGACTTGGCCCCCCGCCACGCGCTCGACCGAGACCGACTGCAGCCACTCGTCCGTCACGCCATCCAGATGCATGAAGGCGCGCTTCACCAGATCCGGGACATCGGTTGAGCTGCTGAGCATTCCCGCTTTTTTCATTTCGGCTGCGGCAGAGGCGACTGCGGCTTCGGCTCCCGAGACGCTGGGAACATAACTCAAGTGAGATATGGCCACGGTGTTCATTTCGACGGTCGAAGCGAGGTATTTCCCTTCGACGGAAATTTTGGCCGCGGCGGCGGGATTGGCCTGCACCCACTTGGCGGCCTTGAGCAGCGCGCGGGTGGCGGCGGCGGTGGCCTTTGGGTTTTTGGCCGCGAATTTTCCATTCGCGAGCACCGCGCAGCAGTATTCATCTTTATAGGGGGCGTCGGCCGCCTGGTCGGCGATGTTGCGCACTTTGCCGCTGGCCACGAGCAGGCTTCCGATCGGTTCGGAGTCGGCGATGGCGTCGATCTCGCCCTTTTCGAGCGCGAGGCCGAGTTCGCCAGCGGGAAAGACCGTCCAGGTTATCTCCTTGCTCGGGTCGATGCCATTGGCTCCCAGCACACGGTTGGCGAAAATGAAGGGCGGCGTGCCCATGCCCGGGACGCCGATGCGCTTGCCTCGCAGATCGGCTACGGAGTGAATCGGCCCATTGGGCGCCGCCTGCACGCGCAGGCAGCCGCGATGGATGCCGCCCGTGAATTTCACATCCAGCCCCTGCTCGATGGGCTTGAGGAAGTACATGATGAGATGGTGCGTAATGTCGAAGCCGCCCAGCGCCAGCACATCCTTGTAGTTGGCCCACTCGCACTTCACGAGTTCCACCTCGAGACCCTCTTCCTTGAAGAAACCCTTCTCTACGGCCGTAAAGATGGGCGCCTCGCAGGTGATGCCGATATAGCCCACGCGCACCTTGTTCGACTCCGCGCCGCCTTCGGAGCTCTTCTTGCAACCGGCGAGAAGCGCGGCGCAAAGACCGGCCGCGAGGGCAAATGAAAGGAAACGCATAGACGAGGGCATGGAGATGGAACCCATCCCATATCCGAGATTGACTTGTCACGGAAATAGAAGTTTAGCATCACACTCATGCCCGTTCGCGATTAATGGAAGTCCGCCATCTTCTCTACTTCCAAGCCGTCGCCGAGGAGCTCAGCTACTCGCGCGCCAGCGAACGCTTGCACATCGCCCAGCCGGCTCTGAGCCGCGCCGTCCAGGAACTCGAGGCCGACCTGGGCGTCCAACTCCTGGAGCGCAATCGCCGCCACGTGCGCCTCACCCCCGCTGGCCGGGTGCTGCTCCACGAGACCGCCATTCTCCTGGAGCGCTGGGAGGAAGCCATGCGCCGCGTCCGCCGCACGGGCTCCGGCGAGGAAGGCGAATTGCGTCTCGGATATATTGGGCCGCCGACCGAGGCCTTCTTTGGCCGGCTCTTGCGCGAATACCGGACCCGCTATCCACTGGTCTCCATTCATCTGGAAGAGCGCACGCCCGAGCGCGTGTGGGAAATGCTCGCCAAAGGCCGACTCTCCGTCGCCATCACCCGGCCGGTTTCCATGATGGTCGACCGCCGGCTGCGCACCATCGTTCTGCGGGAGGAGCGCCTCGGGGCCATTTTTCCCAGGGAACACCCGCTGGCCGGGGCGGCCGCCCTGGACTGGAAAAAGCTGGCCAATCTCCCGCTCATCGTCCTGGCGCGCCGGGAAGGCGTGGGCTTGCACGACGCCATGCTGGCCGGCTGCCGCCAAGCTGGCTTCTCCCCGCGCATCGCACAAACGCCGAGCCTCATCGGCACGGTGCTCCGCTATGTCGAGGCCGGCGCCGGCGTGGGCATCGCCCCGGAGTGCATGCTCTCACTGGAATCGCCGCTTTGTTATGTGCCGTTGCGCCCGGCCATCACCGTGCCGCTCACCTTGGTCTGGCCGGAAGACAACGACCCGCCGCCGGTGCAGCGCTTTCGCGAGCTGGTCGTGGAATGGCTGGACTACGGGAAACTGTGGAACCCGGGCAAATAAACGAGCCAGCCCGGCATGCAAAGGAGATGCAAAGGAGACCCCGGGCGATAGCCAGCGCGGGCGTTTTCTGCTTTATCTCTGCAAGCGATGATTGGAATCCCTGTTTGCACCCACCCATGGCCACGCACCTAGACGTCTGGACTCATGCTGCGCGAGAGGCCGATCTCGCGATTCCGCTGCCGGGCGCAGACCCGCTGCTCTTTCGCCTTATTCCGGCCTGCCCGGAGGGGTTTCTCATGGGTTCGCGGGGAAATTTCGCGGATGAAGAACCCATGCACCGGGTCTGCATCCCGCAGGAATTCGCCTTCTCCGGTTCAACTCATAGTTCAAAATTTCAATAGCGGCTCCAATCCAAAAGTTATGTCCAACGAAATTAGCACAATCAGCGGCAATCAGATCTCGAATTCCGTCGTGGGGACTCATATGGAGAACATCCAGCTCACGATCCAAAGTCTGCCGGCGGGAAAGTCCGAGTTACGCGAGGCCTTGGAAAAGCTGAAAAACCATGCCTCGCCGATGCTGGGCGAACTGCCAAAGGAGCATGCGGAAGATACCGCGCAGGATCTCGAAGACTTCACGAAAGAGGTTGTGAAAGAAAGGCCGCACAAAGGCAAGGTGCAAGATACCGGCAAACGGCTGATCGAAACCGCGCAGAGCGTGGCAAAATATGCACCGACGGTGATCGAGAGTGTTGAAAAAATTAAGCATCTCCTCGGGTTTTAGTCGCGGAGGACGGCGTCCAAATGGACGCATTTGCTTGGCTCGTCACGGTGTTGCCGGACCCCTGGCGGAAGCGTGTGGTGGCGAACGAGTTGCGGCCACACAGTTCGCTCAGCGAGAAGCCCGTGTCGCTTTGGACGCAATCACGCCGGGGGGCAAGACGTCCGCGCTTCCAGGGATGCCGCTGGCCGTGCTCTTGCGGATTCAGACAGCGCGATAAAGGCCCGTGACGGCGATTTTTGGAGAAAGATCACGGCCGACCTCTGCGTATATATTCGAAAAGCTGGAATCTTTGCCATGATCTCATCTCGTTCAAACCGCGAATTCGCCATCGCGGAGAGCCGTTTTTGGTCTCTGCAGCCGCTTCGACTCGCGCTCTTCCTGGCGCATTTAGCCGCTGGCTCCTTCGCCTCGGCGCGAACCGCGGCCCCGCTTTCCGCCGCAAATCCACTCTCCACAGGCGGTCACTCGTCAAGCATTTCCGAGCAGGATGGCTCGCTTGATGGAAATGTCTCGCTCTTCCTGGTCCGCCCTCGGTTGGCTGATAATCGAAGCTTTTACTACCAATTTAGAAACAAACACGGCCGTGTTATTCCCGGGCCGCGCTTTTACCTTCGCGATGCCACCACCGTCTGGTCGCCGGATAGCGCCTATCTGGCGATCAGCGGCGTGACCGATCGATATGTTGCGAGAGTCCAGATTTTCCGCGTGACCCAGACAACCTATATCGAATTGCCGTTTGATCTCTACGCCCACTTTGCGCCGGCGCAACGCGAGGCCCAGTTTCAGGCGAGTGAAATTCGCGATTTGTCCTGGCTGGATGCCCGGAACTTTTCCTTCCACCTCGCGGCGAGTTATGCCGTGCGCAGCGACCCCGCCCGAGCGAACGCGAAGTCGATGGCGACCGAGCGCTATGTTCTATCTGAAGCGAATATCACCGCGGCTTGCATCAAGGGAAAGAAGGGGCGGGAGGTGTCCAACATCCGGCAGACAGCATATTCCGCCGTCGATCAGTGAGGGGATTTTCGCTTCTTTCCTGGCGGGAAGCTTCTCTTTTTTCGGCAACCCCGAGGCGCAATCTTCACTTGCGCCCCTGGGTCGTCCGGCGTACGAACCGCGCGTATGGGCTCCCGAATTTTCCTTGCACTTTTGGCGTTTCAGATGGCTCTAGCCTCGGCAGGCGCGCAAAGCCAGATCGAGTGGCCGACGATTGGTTTTACTGCGCCGATGGGCATGGCGATTTCCGCAGCGACCGACGTAACCAATGCCGGCGACGGATCCGGACGCCTTTTCGTCGCCACCCAGCGGGGAACCGTCTATATCTGCCAGAACAATTTGTTTCTCCAAAAGGCGTTCCTGGTCTTGCCTCATGTGGTGACCGGCGGTCCGGAGCAGGGGCTGCTCGGCATTGCTTTTCCCCCGGGTTTTGCGTCCAAGCGCTATTTTTACGTGAGTTACACGAACGTGCAGCTTTCCACGAATGTTGTTTCGCGTTTTTATGTTTCCACCACGGACGATAATGTGGCCGATTCAAACAGCGAGGAAGTGGTGCTTTCCGTCCCGCAGCCATTTACAAACCACAATGGCGGACAAATCCGATTCGGTCCGGACGGCTGCCTCTATGTCTCAAAGGGAGACGGCGGTTCGGAGGGTGATCCGAATCACATCGGGCAGAAGACAAACACCCTTCTGGGGAAGATGCTGCGCATCGATGTGGAAAGCGGGATAAAACCCTACGCCGTTCCCGCCACGAATCCATTTGTCGGAAATCCGGCCTATTCTGCTGAGATATGGTCGACCGGCCTGCGCAATCCGTGGCGGTTTTCTTTCGACCGCCAAACGGGAGATCTTTACATTGGCGATGTCGGGCAGGGCAGTTGGGAGGAAATCGATTTTCAAGCCGCCGGGAGCGCCGGCGGGCAGAATTACGGGTGGAGTCTCATGGAAGGTTTTCATCTGTATGCCGCCGCGTCGGGGCTCGATCAAAGCGCGCTCACGCCGCCCGTCCAGGAATTGAGTCACCCCTACTGTGTCGCGGTGATCGGCGGCTGCGTATATCGAGGACCCTCTTCGCCGCGTATGGACGGAGTTTACATTTTTGGCGACTACCAGACCGGCCGGATCTACGGCATGAAATTTGATGGCGTCGCTTGGCAATCGCACCAGCTTGGGCAAATCGGCGTGTCGAGCCAGTCGAGTCATCACATTTACTCATTTGGAGAGGACGAAACCGGCCGCATCTATGCCGGGGCCGATGCTGGAGTCTACCTTTTGTCAGATACCAACGCAACTGACGTTGTGGCGTTCAATCCTCCGGCAGGCGCCTATAACGATGTGCAAGCTGTACAATTGCTGAGTGAAAACGACGCAACCATCTACTACACGACAGACGGAACTATGCCGACCACTGCGAGCGCCTCCGTGAGTTCCGGCGGCGCCGTGTTGGTTTCGACGGCCAAGACCTTGACCGCGATGGCGATCGAGCCTGGTCGAGCGGCAAGTATGGTGTCTTCGGCGGCCTATACTTTTCAAGTCGCGCAGCCGACGATCAGTCCGGCGACGCCGGCGCTGTCAGGCCCCACCGCGATCTCCATCAGCACAGGGACGCAAGCTGCCGAGATTCACTATGTCGTTGGCAATAATGGTTCACCTTCGAAGAGCTCGCCACTTTACACGGGGCCGATCACGCTCACGCCTCCCGTCACGATTACCGCACAGGCTTATTACCCGGGCTTCACGTCGAGTAATACGACTCAAGCCGTCTACCAGCTCACGATCCCGGAGCCGACGGAGCAGACCGTTTTGGCTGGTACAGGCCAGGCCGGTTATGTCGACGGCCCGGCTGCGCAAGCACAGTTTTACAGTCCCTGGGGGATTTGCATCGACCAGGGTGGCAATCTTTACATTACGGATGCAATAAATAACGCCATCCGAAAAATCTCCCCGGCAGGTGAGGTCTCGACGCTGGCAGGAGGCAGTGGGCGAGGCAACCGGGATGGGCAGGGAACGCAGGCATTGTTTTCAACTCCCATCGCGATCTGCATCGATCCCAATGGCTTGCTTTTCGTCACCGATACGGGGAATGGCACGGTGCGAGAGATCACTCCGGATGGAGTGGTGACGACCATCCCTCAAGCCATCTCGTCGTCCTATCTGACGGTCGATGGAGATGATAACTTATATTTCTATTCCACCCAAAAGTCGTGGGTGGAGAAGATATCGATCGCAGGAGTGGTGGGATATCAAACTTCCATGAATTTGGGAGGCACCGTCGCTCTCGCGCCCAATGGCACAATCTACGCGCCGACAGGGTACGTGATCGATTCGGTGGGACAGGATGGGGTGAGATCTTATGTTGCCGGGTCCTCGGATTCCGGATATTGCGATGGCTCCGTGACGGCGGCCAGGTTTAGCAATATTCAAGGGATGGCCGTGGATGCCTTTGGCAGTGTGATTTTAGCTGATGCGAGCACGATTCGGATGATTCGCAACCAAGGCCGTGTCAGCACGCTGGCTTATGGCTTGCCGGGAAATCCGACTGGCGTCTGTGTCGATCGCCGCGGCAATGTCTATGCAGCAGACCGGACGGCAAATGTCATCCGCAAGATTTCTCTTTTGGATTGGGACGGAGACGGCTTGCCCGACAGTCTCGACAACGATGGCGATGGACAAGTCAATCTCGCCGAATCCGTTGCCGGGACCAATCCGCTCGATCCCGGTTCGGTTTTCAAAATTACCGGCCTCGTTCGCGATGTGCAGGGGAATGTCCAGCTCACCTGGAATTCCGCGGCGGGACGAATTTACCGTGTGCAATATTCCGATGACTTGGTCCATTGGAAAGATCTCGGAAATGCGATTGCCGGGATGGGCTCGCCGCTTTCCATAAACGATCCCGGAGCGGCGCTGGCGACGCCCCAACGCTTCTACCGCGTGCAGGCAAGTCTTCCTTGATTAAATCGCCTTGTCATCATCCTCCGATCTGCTATCTGCCGTGAGCCGCCTATGTCCTCCAATACGCGCTCCGGTTTGCCGATCGACCATGTCACTCACTTCGGCGGGTTTGGCAGGAAGCGCGATTTGTTTGGCATCTCCGACTTGGCCGGAGCATCGCGATGAAAAGAATGCCCACGATCTGTCGGTGGCGCCGCGCTTTCCTCCCGGCGCTGGCAGCGCTGTGCCTGATTGGCGGCTTGGCTCGCGCGGCCGACCTTGGAACTCCGCCTGGTCAAAGTGCGAAGTCCACCACGAAGTTTGCCCCGCCATTGGAGGCGAAGCTCACTGAGGCCACGCAAAAAATCACCGAAGCAAAGCGCCAAGCGTGGAATATTCGGATGAAGGTGGAGATCGAAGACATCCAGTCCACGTTCGCGCCCGACGCCAATGCCCTGAAACTCCTGCGCGACGCTGCGGACAAAGCGGTCGGGCTGAGTGCAGAAAGTTTCTTCCGCAAGCTGGATTCCGATTGGCGAAAGGAAGCCAACCGCTGGCCGCAGGATATCCTCAATCGCTTGAATGGCGCGCTGCTGCAGCTCTCAGTCGGCGTGATCGATCAAGAAGCAGTCCGAGTGACGGTGGACCCTTTCGAGCAGGCGGTCTGGACCGACGCCCTAGACCATGGCTTGAGCCCGGACCAAGCGTTGGCTTGGAAAAAATCCGTGGCTGAGCGAAGAGCGGCTATTCTTCTGGATTTGGCCGCCTCTCTGGGCGCCGGACGGCAGCGGATGGAGTCTCAGTTTCAAGAGAGCTTCGAACGGAAGGCGCGCGTTGTGAAATTTGCGCTTGCGCCAGTATCCAAGGAACACGAGGCCGAAGTCGACGCCTTGGCGAAGATGGCCTTTGACCAGTCCCTGAAGCGGTGGCAGTCGCGCGCCGAAAAGCAGATGCTCGCCATGAACGCCCCTCAACGTCAGCAAATTCGTCAAGAAGGTTTCTTCTCTGTAGAAGATGATCCGGACGAGGCGTCCAAACAAATGTCTGACTGGAACGAAGGGCTCTCCAAAATTCTCTCGGTGGACGAGCTGGCGAAATTGGCCGGCATTGAAGAGGCGCTGCAACAGCGGCGCATTCCGGTCCTGGCCAGGGCGTTGATTGATTCTCTCGATGAGGCGCTGAGTTTGACCGCGCGGCAGCGCGAGCTTTTGCAGCCGATCGCCGAGCGTGCGGTCAAGGAGACGCCGTCCGTCGGTTCGCGCGAGGTTGCTTTTGAGAGGATCGATCTCACGAACCAACCCCTGGATGCAGCGCTGAAAGCGCTAAATGCCTCCGAAGCGGACCTCTCGGCGGTTCTGGATGCCCGCCAGCGAAAGCGTTGGCAGGAACTTTGTCATCCTGTGCCGGAAATGGCGAATGATGTGGCCACAAAAAGAGCGGGCGCCGGAAGCCCGGCAAATTCTCCGGAACCGGCGAGCATCGATCGCGTGGTCGCCGATCGCGTGGAGGTTTTGACCGCGCCGTGGCGGGATTCCGTGCGGGCGAGTTGGATGGCGAAAGCCGAAGTGGCGGCAATCGCGGCACAGCTGGACGCGGCAGCCTTCGGTCGCTTGCAAACTGCGGCGCGAGGCGCCGCCGACCGATCGATGGATCAATGGCAGAGCAGTGTCAGACAGATGCTGCGCAATCGGCTTGGCGACGTCACGCCCGGCAATGTCGAGCAGCGATTGGCTGAGGTGGAGCGACAAGTTGGTTTTGGCTCCCCCCCCAATGGCAACGCCGACTCTTCGCTCCTGGAAAACGCGCTGAAGGCCGAACTGAGCGCCGAACAGCAGGCAACCTGGAAGAAGGAGTTGGAGGCGCGGAAGGCCTATTCCACAGATACGGCGCGCCTCTGGTGTGCGATAGAGTTCAATCGCATCGCTCCGCTGAATCCGGAGCAACAGGCAAAACTCCAGGATTTGGTCTCCTGGTTTATCGACGAGTATGCGCCGGACATGCAAGGCTGGTATGTTTTCGGCGACGGGACGTGGTATCAGCGATCCTATCTGGAATTTCTTCCGGTCGCTGGCCTGCCGGAGAAGGATCTCAAAGCCATCCTCACCGAGGAGCAGTGGGCGCGTTGGACGACGAGCTCCGAATGCGAGATGGTCACTAACTACTGGACCAATGTCCAGCGCCGCCACGACCGCAGAGTGAAGCCCATCACCCAATGAAGTCCGGCCTCTTCACCCTTGCGCTGGGCCTCTCCATGCTGATGCCTGGATCCGCTCGCTCCGCATTAACCGCGGCCCCTCCGCCTCCGGCGGTCCTTTTGTGGAATAACGGCGAAGTGACGGCCGGCGAACCCGTGGAAGCCACGGCATCCACGCTCTCCTGGAAATCACCGCTTTTCGAGCAACCGCTCGCGCTAAGCTGGCTGGCGATCTGCCGATTTGACATTCCTCGGGCCGCTGGGAGTTCGGCCGAGCCTTTCGATTTCATTCTGCGCGACGGCAGCTTTCTTCACGGAGATCTCGTCGGAATCGACACCGACTCCGTTTTTCTTCGGAGCAGCCGCCACGGCGACGTCAGCTTGCAGCGCGCGCAGGTGCTCGCCATCCGGCGCGCACATGGCGCCGGCTTGCTCGCGGACGGGCCACAGGGAGATGCCGGTTGGGTTGCGAAGGCGCAGAATGAAGGCGCGAAGTCAAGCGAGGAGTCGGTTGCGCTCCTGCCCAGCGGGATCGAGACGGCCCCGGGCGGCGCTCTCACCGTGCCCTACTGGACGTCGGCTTGGCTCGACATCAAGTTGCCGGATCTCGTCGAAATCGATTTTCGCATCCACTCGTCTGCGCGCCCGAATTTCGAATTTGCGCTCAAATCTGCCAAATCGGGAAAACCAACGCTCAGCGTGGAGACCTGGAGCGAAGATCTCGTCCTCACGGTGGGCGACGAATTCATGTTCGTCCGCAAGATTGCCGCCGATGAGCAGGACGTCGATCTTCGTTTATTCTGCGACGCCAAGGAGCGGAAATGCGCCGCCTATTTGCCGTCGGGTGAATTACTGGCCGCGTGGGATCTTCCCGCCGGCGCGGAGCTTCCGTTCGGCGGGCTCGCCTTGCGAGGCAAAGGTCAAGATCTCACTTTGGAATCCCTGCGGATTCGCCCCTGGAATGGAAGCACGCCGGCCCGGCTCGATCGCCGAAAGCCGCGCGTGGAGCTTGCGGATGGCAGCATAGTCGAAGGATCGGTGATCGCGGCCGCCGATGGTGTTATTACCCAGTTTGCCGAAGGTGGAGCACCGCCGGCGAGCATTCGGTTCAGTGATATCGACGAGCTGGTTTTGTCCTGTGATCCGGTGCGGCCGGCTCCGAGCGAAACCGTCCTGCGCTATGCCGACGGCACACTGCTCATGGGTCGCCTCGATTGGCTAGCGAACGGTTGGGTCGAACTCACGACTTCCTTCACGGCGGCGCCGCTCGTGTCTGCTCTCGACGGTCTGCGGCAGTTGCATCGCGCCCCACTTCCGGCGTCTGCGCCAAAACAAACATTAGAGGGTCTGGATCAACTTTCCTTAAGAAAATCCACGTTGCACGGCCGCCTGACTTGCGACGGAAGCCGTACGCCGGCCTGGCTGGCCGTAGGGGCGACGAAGCCAGTGACGCTTGTTAAGGATCTTCCCGTCGAGATCGCTCGCGCGCCTTCCGCCCACGCGGAAAGCGAGGATGGCGCCGCGCTCTTTTTCACCGCCGCCGGAGACGTGCTGCCTGGAAAGCTCGTCGCAGTCGATCGATCCGGCGTCGAGTTTGAATCCAGCATCACCCAGGAAACAAAACTGTCGGCCGTCGGCCTCGACGCCATCCAATTTAGCAGGAGCACGCAAAAGGATGTGATCGGGTTCAACGATCCCGGCTGGCGCATCGTGAAAGGAAACAAGGAATCGGTCCGCCAGAGCGGCGATTCACTGGAGCTGGATCCGGCGACCTCGTTCGGCCATCCGATGATCATGCATGCCGGCGAAATCAAGTTTCGGTCCGCGGCCGCCGGTCTTGGCTATATTCGCCTGCGGATGTTTTGCTCGGGAGTGGACCCGGCAGGGTCGAGCAATCTCCTCCTCGGCACGGAAGATCTAAATTATTTCTTTTCGGGCTTTGAAGGGCCGAATGGCGCATTTTCCCAACAATCCCAGACTCCGATTTCGTCGGATCTCCCAATTGAATTCGACCTGGTCATTGACGAACAGCAGGTGGAGTTGCGCCTCAATGGCGTAAGTGTGCTAACCTTGCAAATTCCGTCCGAAAAGCGAGCCGGCGCCGGGCTGGTCATCGAGTCGGCGATTCAGCGCGGCGAGACCGGGCTGCCCGTCGCCTTGTCTGGTTTCTCCACGGCTTCTCCACCGGCGCGCACCTGGACGCCGGAGGTGGATCCTTCGGCAAAAACCCAGGCGCTTACAGTTCCGCGCTTCCGCCGGGAAGCGCCGCCGCGCCAGGCGCTGTTGGCCGCCAATGGCGACGTGCTTCGCGGCGAGATCGTGGCCGTCACCCGCACTCATCTCGGCTTCCGCTCCGGGCTGGAAATGATCCAAATCCCGTGCGAGCGGGTGAAGACGGTGCTTTGGCTGAAGCAACCGTTGGCCGAAGTTTCGCCGCCCGAGAAGAAGCGGCCGGAACTCGCCGTCCTCGATAACACGGCCCCGCAACTAAGCCTGGAAAACGTCTCGCTCTCGTCGGTGGTCGGGGCCATTCAACAGCGGGTCGCCGGCTTGAAATTCAAGCTGCCCGGGCGCGTGCCGGTTCGCACCTTTTCGATTCAGTTCAGCGGGAAAAAGCTCAGTGAGTTGCTCGATAAAATCTGCTCCGTCGCTAAATTGCGCTACCATGTGGATCCGACGGGCGTGATCGCCTTCGAGTCGGCCGGGCCGCCCGCGGGTTTCGTCGAGACCACCTACTGGCTCAAAAAGCGGAGCATTCCCGAGGCGCCACTGGTGGCGAAAATCCTGGAGGGCAAAGGGATCCCATTTCCGACTGGAAGCGCCGCGACCTGGAATTCCGAGGCCGCGCAGTTGGTGGTGGTTAACAGTCCCGAAAATCAGAGCAAGATTGCGAGCCTGCTCGAAAGCGATTACGGCGGCGTCGCAGATCCGCCTACGCATTGGTTCCTGCTCACGAGCGGAGCGCGCATCGCGCTCGCGGTGGATCGTTTCACGGAAGACTCCGTTTCGGGCCGCCATCCTCTCTACGGGGCCTTTCACATCCCGCTTTCTGAAATCTATACCATCCGCACCGCGGCTCCGGAGCCCAACGAGACGATGCGCGCGCTGCGGGACTGGCGTCTCACCTTTGCACCCGAGCCGGTCACGTTTGGCGAAGGCGCCGACGTCGCGGCCGATCTGGGCCAGGACGCGAAGCCTTTCAAGTTGCCGCTGCTGGAGGGCGGTGAATTCGATTTAACCAAACAGAAAGGCAAGGTCGTCGTCCTGGATTTTTGGGCCACCTGGTGCGGTCCATGTGTGAAGGCGCTGCCCGCTCTCATCGAAGCCCTCTCACCTTTCCCCGCGGAGCAGGTGGCACTCATCGGCGTGAACCAAAGCGAACCCGCTGACGAGGTGAAGAAATTCCTCGAGTTGCGTCGCTGGAATCTCACGGTCGGCCTCGATGCCGGCCCGAAAGTCGGCGAACTCTATAACGCCGAAGGCCTGCCACGCACCGTAGTTATCGCGCCCGATGGCAAGATTGCCTGGGTCACGGTGGGCTACGATCCGGACGGCGCCGCTGAGATCGCCACCGTGGTGAAGAAGCTTCTCGCAGAGCTCCCGCCGGCAAAAGCCTCCACCGCTCACTGAAACCGATGCTCCCATGGTTATGAACTGCTGGTCCTCAACTCTGCGCGCCCTCTCGAGCCGGCTGGCGATTGCAGCTCTTGTCCTCCCGATGGCAGTTTGTTCTGCGGCCCGCGCAGCTGACACGACCGAATTGGAAATGGTGCAGAGCATCACCACGCCCGACCTGGAGGGAGTCGTCAATGTCGCCATTTCGAAAAGCGGCGACTATGTTTACGCCGCCTCGTCCGCTAAGCGCGCCATATCGGTCTTCAAGCGCGATCCCGAGACAGGGCAACTGACTCCGATCGCTCCCGCCCGCGGCTTTGGGCCCTTTCGCGTGCGAGTTTCTTCCGATGATCAGTATGTCGAGATCGCGGACCCCAACGGAGGCGTCGTGGCGATCTATCAGCGCGAGGCCGCGACCGGAGCCCTGAAGTTGGCCGCCAAGATCGTCAATAGTCCGGACGTGCCGGGCGGCCTCACCCTGGTGAACGACGCTCATCTCAGTCCCGACGATCATTTCCTCTACACAGCGTCAATAAACGGCCTCGGAGTCTTCAAATTTGAAAATAACGAACTAACCTTTGTCCAATTTGAACCAGGCGAGGGGAACCTTGCCGGGCTGAGGCGTTTCGCCCTGAGCCCGGATGGCCATTGGCTCTATGCTCCGGCATGTATAGCGGGCGCCCTTTCGGTCTTTCGTCGCGACGAGGCGACCGGCAAACTCGATCCCTTCCAGACGATCCACGATGGGGACGATGGCATCACCTCGATCAGTGGCGCCCATCGCCTCTCTGTGAGTAGCGATGGAAGGCAGGTTTACGTGAGCTCTGGTCGATTCGGCGGCGTCCAAGCGATCAGCGCCTTTGAAGTGCAAGGCGATGGAAAACTGAAGCTCCTCCAAGAATTCATTAATGGAAAGGACGACTTCAGTGAGTTCGAGGGTGGCAACGAAGTCCAGGCGAGCCCCGATGGGAAATGGGTTTTTGCCGTTGCATCTCTCTCGGATCGACTCTTTCGCTTCAGCCGAGACCCAGCCACCGGGAAGTTGACCTTCATCGACTCACAGCAAGCCGGCAACTTTGCCGCGCCTGGCGCGGCCAGTGTGTGTGCCAGCTATGACGGCAAGTTCGTTTACGTCGCTGACGACAAGGAAGGCGCCATCGAAGTCTTCAAACTGCCTTGAAACAAACTATTCTATGAAACCGCTGCTCGTTCTCTCGACCGCCATGCTCTTGGCCGCCTCCTTGGCGCCCGCTTTCGCCGCCGATCCGGAGGATCTCGAAATGGTGCAAAGCCTTTCTCTCGCGAGTCTGCGCGGGGTTTGCGGAGTTGCGATTTCCGGTGATGGCCGATTTCTTTACACCGGGGCGTATTTGGCCGGCGCCGTATGCACCTTCAAACGCGACGTTGCCACTGGTCAACTCACGCTCGCCGATTCGCTGTCTGGGCCGGACAACCGGCAGTCCATCTGCGTGCGTATTTCCGCCGATCAGAAATATGCCGTCGTCGCGCAAAACGTCGCAAATACCGTGACTATTTTCAAACGCGACGCCGACACTGGCCTGCTCACCACGGCCGCCAAGGTCTCAGAGGGCGTGGATGGCGCCAGCGGACTCCGGCAGGCCATTGAGGCCATGCTGAGCCCCGATAGCCAATATCTCTATGCCGGCGGCGTCGCCGGCATTGGCGTCTTCAAGTTTACCGGGGACAAGCTCGAATTCGTGGAATTCCAGCAAGCCGAGGGCGAAATCATGGGCGTGCGCGGTTGCGCTTTCAGTCCCGACGGCCGTTGGTTTTATGCGACGGCGCACGACTCTGGAACGCTCGGAGTTTTTCGGAAAGACGATGCGACGGGCAAGCTCGAGAAGGTGCAGATCCTGAAAAGCGGCGCCGACGGCATCAACGCTCTCCACGGCGCCTTCCGCGTCGCCGCGAGCTCCGATGGCAAAAGCGTCTATGTGAGCGCCGGCCGGTTTCACGGCGACCAGGCGATCAGCGCCTTTGCAGTGCAACCCGATGGGACCTTGAAACTCCTCCAGGAATTCGTCAACGGAAACGACGACTTCAACGAATACGAAGGCGGCAACGAAATCACCGTCAGCCCCGATGGCAAATTGGTCTTTGCCGTGACATCGGTTTCTGATCGGCTTTTCCGTTTCACCCGCGACCCGCAAACCGGGAAACTAACCTTCATCACCTCGCAGCAGGCGGACATCTTCGTCCAGCCCGGCACGGCCGGCGTCTGCGTCAGCCCTGACGGGAAGTTTGTTTATGCGGCCGACGAGGCCGAAAATGCGGTGGAGGCATTCAAGTTGCCCTGACCGCGCGTCGAGTCATAAATAACGCCATGAATCCACCCCGCCAATTTCACGCCGTCTTGTTGGCCGTCGCATGGGGCCTTGGCGCACATGCGGATGAACTCGAATCGACGCAGAATGTGGCCGGTCCGGATTTAGCAGGCATATGCTGTGTGGCGATTTCGTCCGACGGCCGATTCGCCTACACGACGGCGGGCGGTGCTCGGGCGCTGGCGATTTTCATGCGCGATGCGGATACCGGGAAGCTGACGCTCGCGCGGGCGGTAAAGGGGCCGCAGATCGATGGGCCGATTCGGGTGCGCATTTCGCGTGACGACAAGTTTCTCGTCCTGGCGGATTCGCACACGAATGTAGCCACTGTTTTCCAACGCGATCCCGAGAGCGGCGACCTGTCAAAAGTGGCTGATGCCTCCTGGGGAGAGAATGGCGCCCTCCCGCCCACGGGGATGACGGATGCGAGTTTGAGTTCCGATGACCGCTTTCTGTACACGGCGTCCTCCGCGGGCCTAGGAGTTTATAAATTTTCCGAAAACAAACTTTCCTTTGTTCAACTGGAAAAGGGCGGCGATAGCCTCAAGGGTCTCCGCCCCTTTGTGATCAGTCCCGACGGCCATTGGCTCTATGCGGTTGCGGATGGATCGGGAGCCTTAAATGTGTTCAGCCGGGACGAAACGACGGGCAAACTCGACCTGGTTCAAACTTTGAGCAATGGCCGCGACGGGATTTCCTCACTGCGGGGAGCCTTCCATGTCGCGGAAACCGACGACGGCAAGAATGTCTATGTCAGCTCCGGACGCAACCACGGGGATAAAGCGGTGAGCGCCTTTCTCGTCCAATCGGACGGCCACTTGAAATTCCTGCAGAAGTTCGTGAACGGCGCCGCCGACTTCAGCCAATTCGAAGGTGGCAATGAGCTTAAGGTGAGCCCGGATGGGAAGTGGGTCTGTGCGGTCGCCTCGACGTCAGATCGTCTCTTTCGCTTTGGCCGGGATCCGGAGACCGGAAAACTCACCTTCCTCAATTCCCAACAAGCCGGCGCCTTACACCCGGAAGGCGCCGCCGGCGTCTGTTTCAGTCCCGACAGCAAGTTCGTGTATGTTGCGGACAAGAGTGAGAATGTGGTGGAGGTGTTCAAGTTGCCGTGACAATGCCGTGGGTCGCAATTTCGGATGTTACGTTAGTCGTGGGCACATTCTAAAGATTCGTCACCTTGGCGCCTGGCAAATCTCGTAGGACGGGCGCACGAGCGCCTATTGACCGCCACGGTTTTTCCTCCATTGAAGTAAGTGCGATGTCTCGGCGCGCAAGAGACCGCCTGGCTTGAATTTTTCTCAACCGGCTCTCTCCGAAAGCAACGCAGAACCGCGCGCGCTCCAAAACCTCGCGGCATGGCACGCGGACTTGCCAGCTTTTGGCTGGATCGCTTGGTGCGCGATGCGGTGAAAATCGGCCAAACTCCACCGAGCGCACGTGCGCTCCAGTGACGAAGCTAAAGATTCGTCACTGAAGTTGACCGATACTGATCGCGCGCAGCACCATTGAGGCTAGCTTCCTCCGTTCTGCGAACGGCGGAATTAATTCCTCTTCGGGAGTGGGCGCGGGCGTCATCGTTCGCACTCAGGCCAGACTTTTTGGCCGAACTCTCACTGGTGAGAAAGGCCGCTGGATGAGCGTTGACGATGGGCGTCAGCGCGGGAAGCGGCCGCCGGCAAAGGCGGCTGCTTTCGATATTAAGATGTCAAAGAACGAATCCCTGGATAAACCAGGGGGTGTCCCGCAGGACGGTGGTGTGTGGATGGATGTGTGTACGCCGGCTTTCTCCCACCTCCGTTGTTTCGGTTGCGCAGTGCGAAACCGAAGAACAGACCGGGGAAGCCAAAGAACGCCGCAACGAGGGTGGTTCGGTCCGGGCGGGGTTAGCTAGGCAACCTCGCCTAAGAACGTGCGGTGTCTCGAGATCGCTTCTCTTGAAGAGAAGTCCCGACGGTGGAGATTTAGGGCGATCGCAGATGACTACGATGGCCGACTGACTCCACGCTCGGACTTCTCACGGGCTTCATTCTCGCCTCACTTGCCTTTCAGGCATTTTGGCGAACTCGCTTTCGAGGTCGAAAACGAGCTTGCCAAAATGCCCGGGCGGAGCGCAATGCGTCTTGGTCGTCAGGGGGTGACCCTGGCGATGGAAATACATCGCGCAATTCGCCGGCAGGCGATTCGAGAACGTTGCCCTCAGAACTTGATAGCGCGCTGCGACTGCCTGCGGTTGCCGCATGCGCGGAAACCTTGGCGGGCCAGCTTGATCTCGCTGCAGGGATCTCTACGGCTATGCGCCGGTCCGAGGACACGATCGGTCGCAACCACCACCAGAGGATCTCGCTTGTGACGAATCCCTCTATTTGTGCAGAGGTTTCGACAAGGAGAGCGTTGGGCAATGGCTCCCACTGACACGCAGGGAGTCCCAGGGGCTGGCTTGTTGAAGGCCAGTAACATCCATGGGAGACCCCGCGGCGAAAAGGAAAGCAAAACGAGTTCCCTGTGAGCAAGCGTAGGGTAGGATCTTCCAGCTCTTTGTGGGTGGGCGTTGGCGCCGCCGTTTCCGGCGGCGCAACGAACACGACGGCAGTTCCCGAACTGCCGCAAAGAGCTGGGTCTCGCGGTGAAGCGAGGCGACCGGGATCTCGCGGCTGTTCCACGGCGTTCTGCTGTTCCATAGCTTGCGCTATTTGGCGGCAGATCGTGCGAAGTGACAGCGGGCAATCCTGGTGAACCCTGCTCAGGAAAACACGTTCCGGGCGTTGTGGCCAACGCCTGGATGATGTTTTCTTTTTCGATGCTCACTCAGGCAGCATGGCGCAGGGTTTGTGATATGGCCACAGAATATAGGGTAACATTGGGAATGGGAGGAATGGGAGGAATGGGAGGAATGGGAGGAATGGGAGGAATGGGAGGAATGGTTGCGGGCAGGGGTAAGACTGTGGTGGAGCTATTCAAGCTGCCCATGCATCGCCTCGATAGGAGTTGTACCGGGGGGAATTTGAGCCTATCCGCCTGCAGGATGCAGGCCTTTCGTCATGGAAAACACTGCGGTCATGATCCCGTAAACGAGGAATCCAACCACGACGGCGATGCCAACCATCACGATGGGCGGGATGAGAGTCGAAACGATATTGACCTGCTTGTCGAGTTCACGCTCATAGATATCGGCGATGTTGCCCATCGACTGTGCAAAGCGACCGGTTTGCTCGCCCACCGCGGCCATGTCCGTAAAGAGATCCGGGAAGAGATCCTGTTCCGCCAGCGCCGTGGAGAGCGTGGCTCCGTCGACGACTGCGCGGCGGACATCCACCATCTTGCGGCGCACGTATTCATTGCCGGAGATTTCCTCCATCAGCTCGAGCGCGCGCAGCAGAGTGACGCCGTTTTCCACGAGTGTGCCCATGGTGCGGGCAAATTGCGCGTAGAAGCGGCCGCGGATGATGAGTCCATAGAGTGGGAGCCGCCAGGTAAAGGCATCCCAAGCATAGCGGCCCTCGCTCGTGCGGGTGAAGTATTTGAAGGCGGTATAAAGCCCCGCGATAATCATGAGCCCGGCCCACCAATAGGAAACGAGCAGGTTATTCGCCTTGATGAGCAGCTGGGTGGACGCGGGAAGAGTTTGGCCCGTTTCCTTGAAGGTCGAAAGCAGACTGGGAACCATCTGGGTCATGAAGATGATGACCAGGCCAATGCCAGCCAAAATCAGAAACGCCGGATAGAGCAGAGCCTGTTGTACGCGTTCTTTCAGCCCTTTCACGTCAGCTAGATAGCGTACGAGGCGCTTGAGAATGTCGGCCAGAGCGCCGCTTTCTTCGCCCGCCGCGACCATGTGGACATAGAGCGGTGTGAAGATCCGGGGATAGTCTCGCAGAGCCTGGGAAAGGCTCCGGCCATCGACGAGCGAGCGATGCAGCCCTTGCGCCAGGCCATGCAGCCGCGGTTCCTTCATGCGCCGCACGAGGATGCCGAGCGATTCATCGAGGGTGATGCCGGCGCCTAGAAGATTGGCCAGTTGCTCGGTAAAGAGATACTGCTGGGCGTGACTCATGACCTCCACCGGTCCGGCGGACTGGGTTGGTTCAGCTCGCACGCGGCTTTTCGCCGGCGGACCTTTGGAGACCGTGCCGCCGGTCGAGGCGGCCGCGACGGCCTCGATGCGGATGGGCACACATTTCATTTGTTCGATCTCCCGGAGGGCGGCGGCTCGATCGTTGCAGGTGATAACATTCTCCACTAACTTACCCTCGGAGTTTCGCGCGACGTACCGGAATTGTGGCATAGCGGCGCGGAACATAAGCCCCGATTTTTTTATGGCAAGTCGGAGTGGGTGTATTTGTTTTGCTATTTGTTTGAACGGATTCCGTGGATCGCGGTCACACTGCATACTCTCTCAATACCGTTCTCCCTTTGTAACCATCGCGTTCAGTCAATTCGCGATCGCTTGGGGCATTCTGTCTTCATTTCGATCGTGGAAATACACTCAAGTTGTCGTATGGCGTGTCGAAGTCGTTCTGCCTGGAGTTGGCCAATTTCGGCTTCGTGAACCTTGCGGACTTGGTTGGAACGCGCCGTTGGCGCTCGATCACTTTTTAACGAAAACCTAGGCCTTGCTTCGCTGCGGCCTAGGTTAAGATTGAACGCGCCGTTGGCGCTAAAATGCCGCTGCGTCCCGGCATCGGCCCGGTCTCTTGAACAGTTGAAACACGAGTGCGCGTAAAAAGAAATGTGCGCCAGAGGGCATTTATTATTGGGCGCAATGCCTTTGGCGACAGGTGGAGAAGATTGTATCTGGGGTGAGGTCCTATCTTGCCCACCGCTCGGTGTCCGAATATTGCTTCAACTGACCCATGCGCTCCCTCCTGGCTCCCATCGCGGTTTCGTTGATCAGCGGCATTGCCGGCTATGTCGTTTTCCATCCTGGTTGGCATACGGCTGCGCCCTTGAGCGATGGCTCCCACGCCTCCTTTAAAATGGTCTCCGAAGCGGTCGCCGACAGCGATCTGCTGTCCAATGCCACGGCCAACGAGCGCATCGGCTGGGTCCTGGAGATCTGCAAACAGCCTCCAGGAAGCGCGCGTGATTTCGCTTTGTACGAAGCCATTCAGCGCCTGCAGCCGGGGGACTTTCTCCAGGCTTTTACCCAGCTGGAGGAGCTAGGTGTTCAATTGGCAGGCATGGACGACAAGTTGCGGGAGGGGATCGTCTATGAAGCCCTCAGGCGGTGGCTGACGGTGGATCCCGCGGGAGCGCTTCGGGGGCTCACGGCCGCAAATGCCGTATTGAATTCCAAGTTTCTGAAGGTGCGCCCGGGACCGCAGGACCTCCACGTGGTCTATAGCGCCATCGCCCTACAAGAGCCGGATTGGCTGCTAAAGTCCATCGATTCGATGACCGAAAAGTCCGGGCGCGATAATGCCGTCGCCACCTTGACCTACGTCACCGCGGCGCATGATCCGCGCAAGGCGGCCGAGCTGCTCGCGAAGTTTCGCGGCGGCCGCGATTGGAGATACGCGCTGAAGGGCTATCTCGGGAGCACGATCAAGTCGGATCCCCGGACTGCAGTGGCCACGGCCTTGCGCGAGTTGGACGATGCTGAGCAAAACGAAATGCTTCCTGAGATCATGCTCGACGCGGCGACGCTTCATCCCGCCCTCATGCCGGATCTGTTGGCGCAACTCGATCCGAAGCAGCGCACGTTCAATACTTGGCGCACATTCAGAGCGGTGATAAGCCAGCCGTCGATCGAGCCCTTCGACTATGTTCGCGCTCGATTTGCCGAAGATCCGGCACTAGACTCCTATGGAGGCAATTGGTCTTGGGTAATGGCGCTGGCCAACCGGGATCCGATCAAGACGCTGGACTGGGCGAAAGAATTGCCCCCCGCAGCCAGCGCTGAGGCGACCCGGGCGGCCATCAGGGCTTGGGGCGGGCAGGACGCATCAGCCATGCTAGCCTGGCTCCAGACACAACCGCCCGATTCTCTTCCTAGCGCCTTGCCGCTGGAATACATGAACTCCGATCCCGGTCCCATCAGCGCGTGGGCGGAGTCTTTGCCGGTGGGAGATTTTCGCGAGGCCACGCGGGTATCGGCGGCAAATGCCTTTGTTAACAAGGGTAAATTGAGCGAGGCTATGAATGCCTTTCCTGTGGACATGGCATCCGCAAGCGCCCGGCCGGCCGCGCAAGCTCTGGCGGCGACCCTGGCCAACAAGGATCTAGCCGGGACCGTGTCCTGGCTGGGCAGCCTCCCCGAGTCTGCCGGACGCGCTTGCGCGGCCGCGGGCGCCGTGAGTGACTGGGCGGCAAAGTCGCCGGATGACGCCGCCGCCTGGGTTGAGAGTCTGAATCAAGGACTGACGCGGGATGCAGCCACGGGCGCTCTTGCTGCGGCCATTGCAAATGCCGACCCCACCGCCGGCGCCGAGTGGGTCGACCAGATTGGCGACCCGACCACTCGGACTCGGGCCATCGCAGCGGTCTATCTCAAGTGGCGCGGCCGCGATCCGGATGCCGCCCAGGCTTGGCTGCAAAAGGCGCCCGGTCTGCCGGATTCGGCCATGCGATATATCGTTCACCAATCAGGACACTAGGTATGAAATACTTTCGCTTCCTTTATCCTGCCGTGATCACCTTTGCGCTCGGCGCGTGGCTGGCCCCCAGCGGTGGAAACGGCGCCTTGCGTCGCCGAATTGTGGAGTCGGACGCGGCGCGCGCGGCGGCTTCGTTGGCGACGCCGAGTCCTGCATACACTGCGGAATCGTCCGATGACGCGGCCAAGCGACACATGGGAGACCTGCTCTCGGCCATGCAGGAAACCACTTCTCCCCTGAAGCGCGGTCACGACACGTATGAGGCATTGCGAGGTTTGTCCTCGGTTGAGTTGGCTCGACTGCTCGCCGATGCCGACAAACTTCCAAAGACGCATCGATTCGACGCGCGCACGGCCGTGCTTCAGGCTTGGTTCGATGTGGATGCTGCTGCCGCTGAGATCTGGGTGCACGCCAACAAAGACCTCTGGGAAATCTGGGCGGAGCGTGAACCGGAGCGCGCCCTGGCGGAGTTGCATACGGGCAAATTGGATCCCAGTGTGAATCCCAGTCTTGCGAACATGATTTATTCTCAAGCGGTTTATGCCGGCGCAAAAAATGACCGCGAACGTGTGGCCAAGCTCATCACCCTGCCAGCCGACGAGATGCGCGACAGTGCGCTCCGGAGAGAACTCAACTCCTGGGCGAGTTACGATCCTGCCGGTGTGATCGCATTTTCGGAGAAGCTGCCGCCCGGAAATACACGTCGCCAAGCGGTGCGCCGTGCGCTGAAGGTGCTCTCGGATCGAGATCCCATGGCCGCGTTAAAATTGGCCACCGCCCAACTTCCGCAGTTCCAAGGCGCCGGCGATGGTGAGATTGTTTCTCTTGCGAGCCTCGCAGAATCCGCCTCTCTTCGCGATCGCCAGGCCGCCTTGCAATGGGTCGCGACACTCCCCAAAGATCAACAATCGGATCCCAATCGCGAGGTCGCTCGCGCTTGGGCGGAGTCCGATCCGTTGGCCGCCATCCAGTGGGCGTCGACTCACGATGTTCCCGTGAGTGACCTGATCGCCAGCGGCATGGTCGGAAAGCCGCAGCAGACCTTGCAATGGATCCAGACCCAGCCAGATGGACCCGAACGCGAGAAAATGTTAGTCGCCGCCTTGGCCGCCAAATCGCCGCTTACCGCCGCGGGCACCTCGAATGCGGACCGCAATCAGACACTCGGTTTGCTGGCGCAGCTTTCACCGGAAGGTCAGTTGGCCGTGGCCCGCTCCCTGGGGGCTCCAAATGGCTCCGATGACAGTTTTGTCCGATCGAAGCAATGGATCGCCGCCCTCCCCGAAGGACCCCTGCGTGCCGAAGCGCTCTCGAGCGCTGGAAACTTTTTCGGCTCGGGCAATTCACGCACGGTTCTCCAGTCGCATCTGAAGGATTATCCGGAAGGTCCTATGCGCGACACGGTCCTTCAATCAGCCATAGAGGCTAACGGCCGGAATTTTCCTTACTCCGCGCCCGATATGGCGGATACCGCGCTGAAGATCAGCGATCCCCAGACGCAACAAGATGCGCTGAACCGGCTCTTTCCCGACTGGCTCTACCGCGAGCCAGACAAAGCGCAGGCCTGGCTTTCTAAAAACGCCTCCGCAATCACTCCGGCGCAAATTGCTGCATGGCGCGAGGAGAGCCAGTGGAGCACAAAGTGATGGCGTGGCTATTTCGATCTCAGTTTGTCCAGCAGCCCTTGATAGACCGGATCGCTGCGGGCAGAAATCGCAACCGCAAGGCTCTGTCGTGCGGCGGGACTGAGTGTTTCAGTCCACGAGAGGTCGTGGGTTATATAGGGCGAAGTCGACTTGATCCATATTTTCAACGTTTGGACCACGGCGGACATCCATTCGCTATTGTTCGGATCCTCGGTAAGCTGCTTTGCCGCGAATTCAGCAGCCGAGGCGGGTTCATTGAATACCCAACTGTCCGCGACTCGGTCGAGCGCCGCCTTGCGTGCGATGGGGTCCTCGATTTGCTGCTGCCACCGCGCCGCATTTTCATAGCCGGTATGGATCATTTCATCTGAAGCTTGGGTGAATGCTAAAATCCGAGCCCTTTCGGCAGGGATGGCTGATTCAATGATGGCGACAGAATCCGGATTCTGGATGGCGGCTTCTTTCAAGGCGAAGACCCCGGCGTTGAGGGAATCCAGCGATTTCCTCGACCTCACCAGTTCATCGGCCAATGCCTGCGGATCTCCTTTGGCCGCGGATTTGTAGATGGCCTCGAGCAGATCGCGACTCTTCAGGTCTTCCGGGAGGCTCGCCAACAGGGCAAGAGATACATTTGGCGGTATGTCTTGCGCCCAGCTAAACATATCCGCAAGCAAGGTGCGGCGATTCGCCACGATCCGGGCATCGGTGGACTCGAGAAGGAAGCGAACCGCATCGTTTGGGTTTCTACTGGCCCACGAGCCGCAGGCCCTTTTAAGCGAGGATCCAAGATTCTTGAATTCCAGAAGCGCCAGGACAGTTCTTTCAGGATCGATCTTAGCCAAAGCAATCGCGGCAGAGGCTGCCATCTCCTGCTGTTGCACTTTTGGAAGAAACGGGATGAGTTTGAGCGAGTCGAACCCGTCTTGCGCGATGGAGCGCTCAATAAAGTGTGTGAATAACTTGTTTCGAACGTAAGCCCCGTCAATGTTGCGTGTGGCCTTCAAGGCTTCTTGCGAATCGTTCCCACAACTGACTAAGATGGCATTTTCCAGTTGATCCTCGGACACGATGGCGGAAAGACCGAGTCGCTTGAGGTAATTAAAACACTGGACCGGATCCCGGAGCAGCCAAGCGTCAATGGCTTCTCGCAATATCGGCTGCTCCTCCGGGGAGAGTTGGTTGGAGGCAAGGCGCGCAAGCAGCTGACGGGCAAGGTCGGCTTCCGCTCCATTCGTGGCTCGACCTGGAACTTTCGTGGGTGTGGAACGTCGCTGCTCGATCAGTTCCGAGGGTGCACGATGCCCAGAACGGGCGGCGATCCCGCCGAGGCAACCCAGCGCCATGGAAAGGATGGCGATGGGTATTTGGCAGCTCATGCGGGGCGTGTTCATTTCGACGGAGGAGTTTTTGTGGTTAACGCCGCGATCTCTTCTTCGGAAAAGCGCGCTCGTTTCAGCGCTCCCCGAAGGTATTCCGGGTCGCCCGATTGCCACATGGCCACGACCTCACTCGCTGCCTTGCTCCGCAAAGTAGGGTCTCCTATGGCCGCTGCCGCGGCAAGAGCTCCTTCCGGGTCGTCGCGGTCGCACGCGACCAATTGTGCGATGGCTCCGTCGCGTAAACTACCGGCGGGCAACTGAAAGGCCCAATCCGCAGCGGAGGTCGGATCGAGTTCAGCCCACTTGCGGGTGAAGGAAGAGGCCGCGGCATCGCGAGCGGGACCTTGCGGCAGAGTGTCTAAATAGCGGATTCCAAGATCGATGCTTTCGGACGCGGCTTCGGTCATCAGGCTGGTTAGCACGGGGACCACTGCTTCCTGAGAGGAGCCGTCGGCCAGCAGCTTGAGCGAGAGTGTTTCCCGGTCCGCGAGCGGGATCTGGGAGTCATTGCTCGTAAGGATTGCCGATTCTGCCAGCGCCTTTAACCGGGGGCTCTCGAGATTGTCGATGTTCTTCAGAGCGACCTGGTACCCTGAACCGGCCCACCGTTGAAACGCGATTGTCACGAGGGTTTGCTCCATTTCGGGCGGAGCCACCTCCAGGAGACCATTTAACGCCAGTGGATCTCCGGCTGGCAGGTTCGCAGCCTGGCCTTTGAATGCCGCCGATCGTAAGTGTTCCTTTCGGTCGGGAGGAAATCTGTCAATTAGCGTCAGCAATGACTTGATGTCGGTATTGTGCATTCTGCTGATGCAAATATCGGTAGTTCCAGGATTATCGCTTCCGCTGGCAATGGCAGACTCGAGGTAGATTTTCGAGAGCGCCTGCTCTTTTTCAGCGTCTCCCATGGCAAATTCATAAGTCGAGCCCAATACCGAAGTCTGTTTGCCGGCAGGCAAACTCGTGAGCCAGGGGCGGATCCGTTCGGGCGCGGAAGAAGCCAGGCCGAGGATCACTTTCTCGACATCATGCGCGCTAAGTGAATCGAATCCAAATACCGAAGACACCTCGAGCATCGCGTCATCGTCGTCAGATAACTGACTGATATATCCGCCAATGAGTTTATCTCTGGCTCCCTTGGGTATTTGGGCGAGAATTTCTGCGAGCTCTTTGGCCGGCAAGCGGTTTTCGACGGCTGCTTTTGCTGCACGTCCAAGATCCGCCCCGGTGAGCAACGCGAGCAGACGGTTCGCCTTTTTGGGCGCGAATAACGCCAGTTCCGCGATCGAGCCTTCCACGACATCGAGGGCTGCAGAGTTCCCCAGCTTGCGGACAATATAGGCGTAGGCCATGTCTGGATCTCGTGCACTCCAGACGCTGAACGTGATTGCGGCAAGAGACTTGGAGGTCGTCTCGGAAATGGGCCCGTATGCGTTCGTCAGCAATTCGGCGCCGACAGCGAAAGTCCCGTCGGCGTCCACGCTGGTGTCGTTGCCGAGATGCAACTTAAGGATCTCCTGCGCGAGGTCCCATGGCGCAATCCGAAGCGCGTCGACGATTTCGAGGTCCGAAAATTTATTCGGATGAGGCATCAATCCCAGCACCGCGGAACGAATAAGGCGGGCCCTTGTCTGGCTAGCGGTCAGATCGAGAACTCGCAGCACCGGTTCCAGGCGCTGCGCCAAATTTGCGCCCTTGCCGAGAGCTTCCACGGCGAGCCTTAGCTGTGTCGCCGCAGAGGGATCCGACATCCAAAAGTTCGCGGGCATCTGAAGGATTGTTCCGGCATCCACCGGAAGAGTAGCAGGGGAATCAACGTCGAGAGGTCCCTGCCGCCTCATGCCATGCTCAGCAGCGCCGAAGTAGAACGTTGCTAGAAAAGCCCCGGCGGCAATGGCAAGCTGGATGGCGATCGCTCGCCGGATGTTTCTTTGAGGCTCGTCCATCGGAGATGTAAAAGTGATGGGATGGTCTGAGATTGGTGTGGCTACTTCTTTCGCAGCCAAGCATCAGTCCAATCCTTCGGAATATCCTTGTTCCCGGCGAGCCACGCTCGACAGGCGTCGCCATCCTGAGTCAGCCAGAGCGGGATGGCGTCGTCCAGGATGTCGCGGCGGGTATCGGCATCGGCGATGAACAGGGCGTGTTGCGCGGCTCCGGAGGGATTTGATACGCGTTCTCTGGTCGCGATGGTCGCGAGGGCCTGATCGCGGTCCGGCCCAGTCGGAAGCGTGGCGATGATGCTGTCCACTCGCGCTGGCGCCGCCCCAAAGATCGCGCCGATGGCGCCGCTGATTGCCGCGGCTCGAGCCGGGCCGTCTCCGAAGCGCGCGGTCCAAGCATTCAGGTCGGGAAAGGCGCCGCCCTTGGCGACGCGGGCGCCGATCTCGCCCGCGAGCGAGCGTTGAGCGTCCGGGGAAAGCTGACTATACAATGTGTCGAGGGAGGAGTTGGAAGCGGTCAGCAGGCTCGCGGGCGCTGCTTTCTTCAATTGTTCTTTATAAGCTTCGGCCAATAGTTGGTCGCTCGCCGCATCCTGAGGCAAAGTGAGGAGCCATTTGATGGTGGCATCGGGATCTGCCGCAATCGATTCGGTCAAAATGGATTTGCCCCAGTAGTAGGTGCCGGTGAGTGGCTGGCCGGAGAGATCGATGCCATTTTCATAGCTCCAGGCGAGGGCCGCCGCCGGATCCGTTTTTGCCCAACCTGCGGCGGCAGACATGAGAGGGTATTCACGCAGATCCTCGCGGAGGCTCATCGCGAAATCCATCGCGATCTTGGGATCTTTCTCCGCCATGATGTTCGTCAGTCGGGTCATGAGCGGATCGCCGAAGAGTCCAGCCTTGGCAGTGGAATATTTCTCAATCGCGACCGATGCGGCAGCTGCAGGATCCTTTTTCGCCCAAGTAGAAAGGACGATCGTTTCGAAGGACTTTCTATTTGCGCCCGATAGAAATGTTTCTGCGGCTTGCAATGCCGCTGACGGGTCCGTCCCTGCCAAGTTTAAGATTTCGCCTCCCGCTGCGCGAGCGCGGTTCTCGCTCGGCGGCAGCGCGGCCAAAATTGCGAGTCGCGCCTGCCGATTGTTCCCCGCGAGCTGACTCAGAGCCGTCGACGGAGCGCCCCAAAAGGTGTGAGAGCTGGCCATCATGGCGCGGAGCGCAGCGTCAGGGGCAAATCGAGCCCAGATCTCCGCAAGTTGATTCGAGTTGCCGCCATTGGCGCGCAACCATTGCTCGGCGCCGTCTTTGTCTGCTTCGAACCAGCGCTCCATCAGTGCGGCGGTCAATTCCTTGCGATAGAGCGGCGGAAGCTTTTGCACCCGGGAAAGGAGATCTGGAATTTCCGAGACGCCGGTTTGCTCCAAGGCGCGGCAGAGTTCGACCCTTCCGCGGAAGCGATCTTCCGGATGATAGATCGCAGCGAGTAACAAGCTCACTTTGGCATCCGCGCCGTCTTCCGGTTGATGCTCAGTGCGATGTATTCGTACGGCAGTTTCTGCCGGGAGTTTCGAATTCGATTTCGGGAGAATCGTTTCAGGCTTTTCCTTCTGCCACTGGACGGAGGCCGCTCCCAGAGCCATGCCCGTGACGAGCGCAACGAGTAAGAGACTGCTTCGGAGGATCTGGTTCATCGCAGGCGCCGCAACATTTTGGCTTTCCAGTTCACATCGACTCCCTCGAGGGAGGTGAGCCATTCGCGGGCTGCGGCGGGATCTCGATTCTGCCAGGAATAGACGAGGGACTCCGCAGCGCTTTTGCGCTGGTCGGGATCGGCGATTTCTGCGACCCACTCGGCGGCTCGCGGCGGATCTTCCCTTTGAGCGCTGGCGGCCAATCCTTTCACGGCGGCATCGCGATCCGCGCCCGCGGGTAAAGATTGGATCCAGTTTGCCGCCTCCTGCGGATCGCGCGCCATCCAGTCCCGGCCAATCTGTTCGTCCATTTTTTCCCGGGAGGGGCCGGGCGGTCTGGAGGCCGCCAACTTCGCCGCCAATGTTGGGTCCTGGCGCGTTAGTTTCTCGGCAAGGCGTTCCGTCAGTTCTGCGCTGGCGAGGGGGCCGGTCTTCGCGGCCATTTCCACCGCCGCGGCTACATTCCCATCGCTACAGAGTTTGTTTGCGGCGATTAACTGCGCATCCGCAAGGGCGGCATCCCGCTGCTCATTGGGCTGGTCGGCGTTCCGGGCTTGCTGCGCCATGATCCAGGCATTGAATCCTGGCTCATCCGAGAGGCTCCACGCATCCAATACGCTGTGGAGAATCCCTTCATGATCGCCACCTTGCACCGACATGGCCCATTTCGCGGCCGCGGAGGGATCGGACTCAATCGCCTCTTTCCAGGCGGTAGACCCCGACTTGAGGTCTTTCGGATCGAATTTGGAAAACTCGGCGCCCATTTGGTCCTGGAGAAAGGCAAACGGATCGCTGACGGTGTCAGTGGCGAGAATCTCCATTGCCTTCATCGTGGCGTTGCGGCGCGTCTCTTTATCCGGGATTTTTGCCAGCGTCGCGCGGGCCAGGGCGCTGCCGCTTTTTGCCGCCTCGGAGGTCACGATATTGAAGAGTTCTCCCCGTTCGGAGGGAGCTTCTGCGAGAGCTGCATCCATCGCGGAAAGTGGGTCTCGTTCCGCGAGGCCTTCAATAAAGCCGGGTAACACACTTTTCCGATAGGCGGCGTTGCCTGGCTTTTTCATCCATTCACGCGCCAGTGCAGGATCCTGTCGCGCCACCGCTTCCAGGAGAGCTCGGTTTGGGTCCGCAAAGGATGGCTCCTTTTTTAATAGAAGATGCTCCAGCGCCCATTGTGGATCGGCTTTGGCGGCCACCGAGGCGATATCTATCAGAGCATCTCCCGATGTCATATCTTCGCCGTTTTTTGGATTCGCAAAATAGCTTTGCGCCCATTGCTTCGCCGCGACCGGCGCGACTTCGAACCATCGTTGGAGCGCCGCCGAAATTGCGTCATCGTTCTGGGCGTTAATCGCCTCGGTCATGGCGCGATCAAAATGGGCAGCCAATTCGAGGAAGTCGTCGGCATCCATCGTGGCAAGCGTATCGGCGATCGCGATATCGCCCTGCAGTGATCTTGCAGAGAAAAGACCCAGGAGTTTTTCGGCGCCGCCGGATTTCGGGCGATGGGATGGAGTGATCGCGGCTGCGGGCAGGCGCCCGCCATCTGGTTGAGGCGATTGCGACTGGTGTGCACGAGAGCCGTGAATTTGCCACCACCGGCCGATCACAAATCCACAGACCGCAAGGATGACGAATTGAACAGCCGGGCGAGTTACTCCTTTGCGAAAGCCAGCCGCCGAGGGAAAGAAGGGACTCAATGGAAAACGTACGCTCATTCTGCGTCTGGATTGTTTCCGAACAAAGGCACCGCAACTGCGGCGACGGCGATGACCCTACGACGCGATGCGGCTTTTGCCCAGCGCAATGAGATCGACACCACCGTATTCTGCAAAACGGCAGAGCCGGGTAAGTCCCGGCCGAAACCGTCTGACTTTTGATCGAGATCGCATCCGAGCTCTTTCGATCCGGATGTTTCGTAATGAACGGCGGCTCTCAATCCCTTCTGGGACAGATTTGCGAATGGCGTCGCAAAACGTGGCGGTCGTCATGCAATATGTGGAGAAGCTCGTCGTCCAATGGATGAAGACAGACGCGGGCAATGCGCAGAAATGGCTAGCGAATGCTGCGCTCACGCCCGAGCAGAAATAACATATGCGCAAACAAGAGGGCTGATAGGCGGCTCACCGCGCCGCGGTCGCGGCCAGGGGTTTTGCGGGAGCGAGGCCGGGCCAAAGGACGACCTTATGGCCATAGAGCATCGAAGTTTCAACGACGTCGGAAAGGTCGCTGCCCTGGTACTCTGCTTCGCACCACAACCGATGGGATTCCTCGGAAGTGCGCTCGTAGCGAATAGCTTGCCCGGTGACCGGATCTTCCGGGACCGACGGCAAATACTCGGGAACGAGCTGATCGAGGCGCTCGGGGAGATCGTGATGCCGCAGGCGATAGCGCTCCAGGGCCACCGCGGTCGAGGCTTCGCGCAGCCACGCTTCAGTGATGACGATCCGATGGGCTGACCGTTCCATCGAGGGAATCATGAGGCGTGCGAATGGCAATTGGGCAGTGGAGAGCCGATGTTCAAACATATCGTCCACGAATACTTTGTAAGGCGCGGCTTTCTCCGGATGCCACCTTCCATTTTGGTCGATGAGTTCGCGCGTGCTGTCGAACAACTGGTTGGTGAAGAGCTGGCTTTCCCGGAAAACCGCGATCGGGCAGAGGCCGAGCCACTTCTTAGGATCTTTAGGGTCGGCATCTTCGAAGAGAAGGGCGCGGCAATCGGCAACGCGCTGGGGCAGCGGCGCGGAGATGAGATGGTCATAGACCGAGTTCTGCGCCGCGCGCTCGCACTCGATGATTTGGGCCCAATTCCTGGCCGGCGAAGTTGCCGCGAGGTCTTCTTGCAGAGCCTTCAAAGTGGGTTCCGTCCAATGCTGGTCCACCAATCCTTCCCAGATCAATGCCGTCGGGAGCGCGATAATCGCTGCGGAAATCATCGACTGCATGAGGTCGGCGCCGGGACTGGCTTGCGCCACATTGCCGATGCGAAAAGTCCCGCGCAGTTCCTCCCTGGCCTCGCCGTCGCGGCCGAGCTCGAGCAGCGCCATGGCGCGTAGGCCATGCAGTTCAGCGGTTTTACGCATATTGAGGCCGGAGATGGAGCGTTCCTCCAGCTTTTGCGTAGCGTAGGGAGGCAATTGGCACTTGGGCCGCGTCTCGGCCTCCAGGAGCGCCGGCCAGACCGTCTTAAATTGCTGATCACAAAAGGCGATGAATTCGCCGGGAGTTTTCGGAGTCACGGTCACAACGCCCGGCGTCACGGCGGGCTCAACACCTGAGTGGTGCTTCCGGTTGGGGATGAAGGGGATCGGCCCTTGGACCGGCGCGTAGAGTTGCTCGATTGACATCCGCTTCCCTTTGGTGAGTGAGGGATAGTCGAGGAAGATGCCGTTGAAATTGAGATCATACCCGCTTCGTCCTTGGAGCCGGGCAAAGGGCCCGTGTGATGAGGCAAAATTCTCAGCATCGGGAATGGCGGGACCATTGGCGGCCACCGGGTCCAAAACGATGCCGCGGGCGGCGGCGGACTGTCGATAGCCGTCCCATTTGCTCGTCGCGTGCCAATTCCAGGCGAGAATTGTGAGCGTGAGGGTGAGCGCGGGCCAGCCGAGGATATGACGATAGGGAGGAATCCATAAGATGCGGCCCAGCTTTTTTGCCGCAACGCCGAGCCATTTTATGCCGCGTCCGGCGGCGACGGTGTAGCGCAATAGATTAGGAACCTGGGAGGAGAGCGTCGCCATGAGGCAACTATGGGCAGCAGAGAGGGCGCCAGAGGGAGTTTCAAATATCCCTATGCGCTTGCCCGAACCAGCGTCCGTCGTCGCTATAAGATATATGCCGAGTGACGCAAGTGTCTGCCGTAAGATAAGTCTGTCGCCGAATTTTCGCTGGTCGGGGTTATTCGCTCACTTCGCGAACGGCCGTTGCGATAATCAAGCTCGATGCCGAGGTTTGCCGAAAGACGTGCCAAGACGGGATTGCGCCAAAATTCCGCTTCTGTTAGCAGAGGGCATGACTCGATCTAAAACGCTCGCGATCTTGGGTATTGTCTTAGTGGGCGCGGAAGGCCGTCTACCGATAATTTCAGCCGAGGCGGAGCAAACGACTGGATTTGCTCCGCAGCAGTATGATTTGCGCGGACCGAATCCGTTCCATTGGGAAAAGAGGAAACAATCAAATGGCCTTGCGCTGCCTCAGACTGAGGCCGAAATCGAGGATGCATTCACACTGGGCTGGCGCCCGGACGAAGATGGGCTCAGGCCAAAAAAGGTCCGGCTTGATTTGCCGATCGGGCCGGTGAGGATCGACTATGGAATTCGGAATCTGTTCGACGTTCCGATGGAACAACGGCAGATCCCGTCTTCGGATCCCTTCAGATACCGATTTGAAGCTTGAGGCGGGGCAGGGTGCGATGCCAGCAAGCGCGATCGGAATAGACAATTGTTTTGGGTGAGGGGTTCCGGCCCGCGGACTTACCGAGTGTGCCCGCGGACACCCCCTCCATCCGAAACGGAGTTTCGGTCCTTAGGGCATTACGAATCTGGAGATTCGTAACGAGAGTTGTTTGTTGTTCGCGGATGTCCTGTCTCGCCTAATTAACTAACTACACCCGCCCTTGGTCCCGCCGGCCGTCGGCATATGCGGTGAAGACCCTGAGGATCTCGTCGCGCACCCGGCGAAAGACGGCCAGCTTCTCCTCGTCGGTCCCGGTCGCGTGCGCCGGATCGTCGAAGCCCCAGTGATGCCGGTTTACCTGCCCAGGAAACATGGGGCAGGCCTGGTCGGCATTGCCGCAGACGGTGATGACGGTTTCCACCGGCTGGGAAAGGAACTCATTGAGATGCTTCGAGTGATGGCCGGAAATATCGATCCCAATCTCCTGCATGACCTGGATGGCCAGGGGATGCACATATCCGGCCGGCTTTGACCCGGCGCTGGCGACCTCGAGGAGATCGCCGGCGACCGAGCGAAGGATGCCTTCGGCCAAGTGCGAACGGCACGAATTTCCGGTGCAGAGAATCAGGACAGTTGGCTTGGTCACGAGGGCGTGGCGGTGAGGTGGAGTTTTACCGACCGGACTAGCAATTTCCTCCGCAGCAACCGCCGCCACTGACGGCCGGAGTCAAGCCGCAGGACTCCTTCGCGAGACAGTCGGTATGTTTTGAGCCGAGCCGGAAAGTCAGCGCCTCGTGAGACTCCTGCACTTCCAGAACGGGATATTGTGAGAAGCTGCAACAATCTTCGTACTCCACCTCCACGTCCAAATCGTCTCCGCGGAAAAGCGCCGTCGCCAGTTCGATGATTTGGGCGAGTTTTGCGGGCGCAAGGCGATGCGCCTCGTCATTGTCCGCAACCCAGGTTTGGAGCGTGCAATTGGACGAGCTTCGCACCGTGCCGCCGCAGTCGATGAAGTTCTTGTCCACGCGTCCCACTTCCGTGACGTGGGCTTCCAGCGGAATGAGGTCGCCGTCGGGCAGCTCAAAACGCAATTCCTTTTGGGGAGAGGTTGCAAGATGGTTTTTGAATTCGGAGATTTTCATGGATGCGATGATTGGGGTGGTGGGGATGTACAGGTAGAACGTGTACAGCAGCAGCCAGGCTCGCGCATGGCGCAGCAAGCCGGCACAGCTAAAAGGGCGCCGAGGATGGGTCCGGCAATGTAAATCCAGAGGTCGGCAAGGTGGCCGCTGACAATCGCCGGCGCAAGGGATCGCGCTGGATTCATCGAGGCGCCGCAGATGGGGCCGGCGAACATCGCTTCCAAGCCGATTACGGCCCCCACGGCGATGCCCGCGGTGATGCCTTTTTCCTTCGCGCCGGTGGAAACATGCAGGATGACGACCATCAAAAAGAGCGTGAGGATGGTTTCCAGGATAAAGCTCTGTGAGGCGCTGCCTGCAGGAAGTGTCGCTCCGAGAAATTCATCCGTGGGAAACAAGCCCCGCAGCGCCAGGCTGGCGAGAAGCGCCCCACAGAGTTGCGCTCCGGCATACGCTGGAACTTCGCGCCAGGGAAAGCGGCCCGCCGCGGCAAAAGCCGTGGTCACGGCTGGATTGAGATGCGCTCCGCTCACGTCTCCCAGGGTGTAAATCATGGCCAGGACGATCAAGCCAAAGGTGAGGGCGATGCCCGGATGGGAAATGGCGCCGCCGCTCACGTGATTGATGACGATCGCACCCGTGCCCGCAAACACGAGGGCAAACGTGCCAAAGGCTTCCGCGAAAAGACGTTTTCTCAACAGCATGATTTCGCTCCCGAAGGTTTCGTGAGTTTCCCTGAAATCCCGCGGTCGGGACTCGCCGTTCCACAATCCAGCGCCGATTCGATCCACTGCACGTCCCGAGTGAGCGCTTTCAGCGCCTTGAGATCTCTTTTAAAGATCGGCTCCGTTTGGACGCAATCCTGAAGGCATTGCATATTCCGCTCCAGATCTGCAGAACGTTTCACGGGAAGGCTGTAAATCATCCAATTCTGATGCCGCGTCGCCGCCGCCATGCCGCGTGCTTTCAGGTAGGCCAGATGCTTGGAGATCTTCACCTGGGACTCGCCGAGAATCGACTGGAAATGACAAACACACAGGGGGCCGTGCGACAGCAGATGTAAAATCCGCAATCGCGTTTCGTCACAGAAGCACTGGTAGATTTCGACGAGCTTCACGGTCGAGATACTGCCATGAGAGAATATGCCGTCAAGGGTATATTGATGGCTAAAAATGTGTATATCAATCTTCGGAGAGTGGGACGTGAAGCAGTCGTATTCGGTCGAAAAATGCGAAGGCGCGCAGATGTGCAGAAATGAGCCTGAGCTATTCGCATTGATTTCCCACGCGCTTTCGCAAACGATGCAGAGAGCCTGCCAGTAAGCAGCGTCATGAATTGCTCGCCGGGAGGCGCCACTCAAAATAATGGACGGTGACTATTACTTCTCCGGATGTCGGCAGGCGCCTCCATAACTTTTTTGAAGAGTCCCCAAAACCAGACCGATGAAAACTGCCATTCGTTTCACAGCTGCCTCCATTGCCATCGCCTGCTTCTCGGTGGCGGCATCATCAAAACCCCAAAAACATCTGACAGTGCAGCGGATTGCGGAATTGACCGGGCCAGCTGACGCCCAGCCTGCGAAAGGATACTCGGTGGAAATTGCCGGGCTCGAGGCGCCGGCCACCACCCCTTGGAATCCTTTCGCTCGTCCGAGCGCGGGCGGAAGCATCCCGGTTCGTGTCTCTCTATCCGCGGAAAAGCCTCGAGCCACGATTGAAGTCATTCGGGAAGTTCGCTTTCCAGTCGAGTATCAGCCGCCTCACGTCTCCAACGTCGCGCCAGGCATCACTCCGCTGATGCCCGAAGCTTTCGACACGGTCAATGCCGGCTGGACAATCCATCTCAATACCAAGCCAGAGGGCAAGCTCATTGCGATCTATGGAGTGGCCGATTACGTAGAAGCGGAGCGCGTCCCCGGCGGGTACGGTCCCGTTGCGGGCCCGATATACACGGAACGGGGCGAACTCGTTTCACCAAACACGCTCGAGCAGCCAAAATTTCAAACCACGAGCACACGCTTTCACATTTTCGCTGTACCGGGCGAGTCGTACGCGGTGACCATGTATCGAGGAGCGAAGGCTGAAACGCATTTGGTGTCGGTCAGCGCCGAATGATTGGGGCGGGTTTGGCATTCACTTGCAGCCGAGGCGGGTCGAGTGAAAATCAAAGCAGGCCATTTTCACAGACGAGAATCCGCCGGCTGCTTTTTAGGCAACCGGCGGCTCGCACTAATCAGTCCAAATGGAATCCCGCCATTCCGGACTGTTTCCGCTCCAAAGAGTGTTACTGCGGCGTGAGCTTTATATAGTCGAACGAGATGGGATAACCGGCGCTGCTGGCGTTCTTTCCCGTGACCGTGAATTGGAATAGCTTGTCGCTTGTGCTCGCGGGGGACCAGGCACCCAGGTCGACTTCCGTGTAAACTTCGCCCGTGGCATATTCGTCCTGTGGCGAACCTACATTGCTGAAGGCGCCTACGAGGGCTGAGGCGATTGAGAGCTGATAGATGCCGCGCGACGAGAACTTTTTCATCCCAATCTTCACGTCATAGTTTCCGGCGCTGACGGCAGGCACGGTATAGGTGACTTCCTGCCCGACCGCTGTGGCATCGAGGATCGTCCCGGTTCCGCCGCTGAAGCCCGACCCGGTAATGATCCGGTGGGTGACTCCAGAGGTCCAGGTCGCAGCCAGCGATTCCGTCTCGAAGATCGTGACGGGCGGAGGTCCGACCAATTCGATTCCGCTGATGCGCGGTTGATCGGCTGCTCCCACGGTGAAATCGAAGCTCAATTTGCCCGTGGCATCCGTCGTTCCGGTCACTTGCTTGACCAAGGCCTTATACATACCGCCGGTTTCCGCATAGATGTCGAGGTTTTGCAGGACCTGGGTTCCATTGATCGCGACATTGAATTGGCGCTTGCCGGCGGCGTTGAACGTCGGTTCATCGAAGTGCAGGCGGATGGTGTATTGTTTGGCAGTCGGTAGGTTTTTGATCGTGTAATTCGACGTTTCCTTGCGGACCGTCTGGTAGACGCCCATCGGCGCGGCGTTGGCGACGCCTGTGGTATCCACCGCTACCGTGCTGGCGAAGGTCGTGCCGCCGCTGCCGTAAATGTCGTTCACCCAATCCTGGATGGAGCCGCCGCCGCAGTTGATCTTCAAGGCGGCGCTGCCGCTTGGCGTAGTGGAGACAATGTTGGAATTTGCATCGCCGGTCGGGCCAGTGGCCGCCACCAGATAGTAGTAGAGCGTGCCATCGATCAAGCCGCTATCGACGTAGGAAGTGCCTTGGAGTTCATAAGCGACACGTGTGAACGGCCCGGAAGCCGAGGTGGCGCGACTCACCGAATAGCTGCCAAAGCTGGCGGGCGCCGACCAACTCAGCACCGCCACGGTATTCCCGGCAGACACGTTCAGGACCGGCGCCGTCGGCGCGGAAGTCGGGGGTGTCCAACGGTACATCTGCACCTTGGCATTGCCATCATCTTCACCGAAGACGATGTACTCGCCAGTGGAACGCTGGATCGCATTGACGCAATAACAAATGTCGTCGCGGCCATTTTGATTCGGGAGCGGCAGGAACTTTCCGTAGAGGCCGCCATCCGAAGTCCGCAGGACGCGGATGTAGCCATCGTCGGGCTGGTAGGGAACGCCGTCGTAGCCGATGAAAATATAGTTGCCGGCGATGCTGATGCCCAGGGGGCCGCGGCTGTAGTCCGGCAGCACAACGGCCCAGGTGGCGGTGCGGTTGCCCTGGCTCCAATGATCGTAGCGCGCGATCACCGAGCCGAGATCCTTGTCGTTGTAGCTGGGGCCATTCCAGTAGTGACCTGGATCGAGCGTCGGACTATAACCACAGACATAGAGGGTGTCCGTCGACGGATAGTAAAAGACGCGGAAGATATCGGTGATCGGCGCGGGCGCGGCGACGTCGGTCTTGATGCTCGTATTCCAGATGGGCGCGCCATTGGCGTCCAAGCCCTGCAGGGGATAGGTTCGGATGAACTGATGACCGGACGAGTCTTTGTAGCGAATCCATTCATTGCCGGTGTCGTCCACCCACATGGTATGCCCGCCGATGGGCGCGAGGGCGCAGGGAATCGCCACTTCGCCGTCGGTGGTGGAATTGAAACGATAGACTTCGAAGCGATCGCCCCAAAGGCTGCTGTCGAAGAAGAATTTTTTACCTTGAATGGTCCGGAAGAGGTAGCCGGTGCTCCAGTCAAAGGAATCGTAGCGCTCGGTATAGCGAGTATCGGAGGGATACTTGAAACGATTGAGCATGTGTCCCTTATAAGTCCACTCGTGATTCGGCGGCTGGGTGTAATCCATCGTGTAGTGGGTGTACTTGCTGTACACGTCCACGCCGTCTCCGTTGTAGTCGATGGCCAGCATGTCGACGAATTCGAGACCGAGCAGGCGCCAATTTTGCGCGCTCGTGGAAAGATTGTACGATTCCAGGATGCTGCCGCCGCCTTCCGGTCCGCTGACATCCGGGCCAAAGCGATTTTGGCTGACATAGATGTTTCCATTCGTGTCGAGACCCACGCCGGTGAGGCCATTGAATTTCAGAGGCGCCACGACGCCGGGCGTGCCAGAAAAGATGCCGCCCAGAGTTCCAAAGGCGCCGGCGCTCAAGGGGGTGGCCGTCAGATTCGTGAAAATCTTGACCTGTTGATCCGGACCATTGTCCGCGACGTAGAGCTTTGCGCCGGTGGCATCCAGACAGAGTGCGGCCGGCCAGGATGTGCTGGGAAAGGTGATCTTCTGCGTCAGAAGAGAACCGCTGGAGCTATAACGAACGATGGCGGGCGCATTATTGGCATCTCCTTCCTGGATGATCCAAAGCGAGCCATCGGGCGCCACCGCGCAGCGATCCGGACGCACCACATCCCAACTGCTGAGCGGCGCGATGCCGCTGGTGGTATTGAAGGAAAAGACCTTGGAGTAGGAGCCGGTGACGTTTCCGGACGAATCCTTGAGCTGATAGTTCACCGCGGCGAAGAGCCGCTTGTTCACGGGATCTGCCGCGACCCCGACGATCACCTTGTTGGCGACGCCGGTGAAGGCGGCCGTGGGATCGGCCTCATCTGTCCAGGCGCCCACGCCGCCCGTAAACTTGGCGTGACTGCCATCGAAGTTATAGCGGCGGATATTGTTGCCATTGCCGATGTAGACGTAGGAGGCATCGCCGGTGATCGCGGCGGGGTAGTTGCCGCCTTCGCCGGGGTGCATGTTGGCAAAGAAGGTGACGTAGGCGCCGGACTTGTAGGCGCTCACTTCGTGTTTGTCTTCGTCCCAGCCGCACCCGGCGTAGCAGGTTCCGTCAGGCTTGACCCAGAGCGTGTCCATGTTGTCCTGGACGTGGGTTCCGTCGATCGATTGGACGAAGGAATTTCCCACCGCGGATCGGACATAAGTGAGATCCGCTTTGGAAGGGGCGATGCCGAGCAGGCTCAGGCAGAGCGCGAGAAGAAAAAGGCGGCCGCGGGGCAATGGCCCGGGAGCCTGGGGAGGAGTTGATTTAGAAACTAGTTTCATGATGTTTTGGGGGAGACCGATCACGGCGACTCGAGGTGAAGGCACCGCAGCCAAATGACCGGCCGAGTTTTGGTTGACGAGGACTGAGGTGATGGCTGCAAGGTAAGTTGCGCGGCCGCACAAAACGTCACGCGGAAGCGGCCATTTACCGAAAATTGGCGTGAGCCTGGAATTTTTCGGTGACGTCTACGCTGGAATGGCAACATGTATGCGGGAGCAGCGTGTCCTGAGTCCCCCCACTTATGAACCAGCCCATTCCTTTCCAGCCCTGCGATCACAGCGATGACGATTTTTCCCGACTCGTCCTGGAGCACCAGGCCGCAGTGCGAAGTTTTCTGGGGCGCTACGTTCGGGATCAGGATGTGATCAATGATCTGGCCCAGGAGGCTTTTGTCGCCGCCTATCGCGGATTTGCCGACTACCAGGGCCGCGCGCCGATTCGCATCTGGCTCTTTGGCATCGCCCGGAACAAGGCGCTGCTCCACCTCCGGCAGGAGGTGCGCCGACGCCGGCGGGAAGCGCAGTCGCTGGATGTGCTCGTGATGGAGTGGCGCCTCACGGACGTGGAGGAAGCGTCCGATCTGAGCGATGAAGGCGGGGCGCTGGCCGCGCTCGAAACCTGCGTCGGAAAGCTCCCAGAGCATAGCGCCCGCCTGGTGCGCGATTTCTACTCCGAGGCGAAAAGTGCGGTCGAGCTGGCCGCGGAGATCGGCATCAAGGAAAGTGGGGTGCGGATGGCGCTGCTGCGCATCCGGGGCCTGCTGCGTGATTGTGTGAGATCGGCGCTCAGCGCGCTGGAGCGATGAACCGGGAGCAGGCCGAAAAGCTGTGGGCGCTTTGGCTCGAGAGGAAGCTGGGCGTCCAGGAGGAGCGTATGCTTGTGGCGGCGCTTCAGAGCGATGCGGAACTGCGCGTGGCCTTTCTTGGCGACGCGGAGCTCGACGGCGTCCTGCGCGCGCGGCAGGCGGCGTGCGGGGATGCGGTCCGGTTCGTCGAGGAAGTGACCAAGCGAAGATGGGCGCAGAATCACGGCGGCGCTTTTCTCTCCGCATTGCAAGAGCGGCTGGATAGAGCGCCCACGCAACGGCCGCCGCGATCGCGCTGGCGAAGGCCGTGGAGGATGTCGACTAGGGTCGTCCTGGCCTTGACAATGCTGGCCGTCGCTTTGGGTTGGCGACTTGTGGAAATGCGGTCAGAGCCGGCTTTGGCCGGCATCGTGCTGTCGATAGAAGGGTCGGCCTCGGCCGCTCGCGGACCTTCCCAAGCGACGCTCCACGCGGGCGACAGCATCAAGCCGGGCGACCTCATCATCACTTCCGCCGAGGGGCGGATGCGGGTGCGCTCGAGCGACGCGGGGATGATCGAACTCGGACCGGCATCCACTTTGAAATTGGGTGTCGCGCCGGCCCCGGGTATTCCGCTCGTGGGGCTGAAATCCGGTGTGGGAATGTTTCAGAAGGGCGCTCATTCTAACAAGCAATCGTGGATCATCGAAGCCGGCGCCCTGCGTGCAAAATTCGACGGGGCAAAGTTATCGGCACGGGTTCAGACTGGAGGGAGTTCGTGCAAAGTGGAGGCCGGGCAGGCCGCGGTGGAAGCTATCGACTCCCATGACCGCGCGATCGTGCGGGAGGGGGAGTCGGCCAGCGTGGGACCGGACGGCGGCCTGAGGCTTGCGATGACTCTGCGCCCGCGGTCTGCCGAGGACTTCCGCGAGTCTGTCGGGATCTGCACGCACCTGGAGTATTGGGATACGCCGTATGCGAGATTTAATGAGATCGTCAAACCGCGGCTCGCCGAACTCGGCATTCGCCACATCCGGGATGGAATCCTGAATCAGGTCGATTCCATCGGCGGAGAGATGCGTAAATTGTCGAAACTAGGGATGCGCGTGAATCTCATTCTGAGCCCGAAATACCATCCGCCAGAGACCGCCCTAGCGCTGATCACAGCCTTAGGGCCGGTCGTGGAAAGCATCGAGCCCAGCCCGACGCCGGATCGCAACACTGCGGTGGGATATAAAGGCGAGGGATTTCCCGACTGGGCCGCAGATTATCAGCACGAACTTTACGCCACCCTGAGAAGGGCCGGAGCTGGAATCGAGAGGAAGCCGATCCTTGCGCCGTCCCTCGGGGAATTTGGCAATGCGGAGCAATTGCGTTTGATCGGGCAGGCTGATTTGGCGAATGCGGAGTGGTTTCCGCAATTTGGCGAGGCTCCGGAAAGCTTGCCAGATGGCGTCTTGGCGGCGGCGCAATCGGTGGCGGGGCCCGGGAAGAGCGTTATCATTTCGGCGGAAGGGTGGCCCACTCCGTCCAAAAGTGGCGAAGCCGATAAAAAAGGCTCTGCGATCTCTGAAGCCGCCGCCGCCGCGTATCTCGTAAGAATGCTGCTCGACAACTTCCGGAGAAAAGTCTCGCGGACTTACCTTTATGAGCTGCTCGATGTCTACCCGGAAACGGCGGGCCGCTATGATCGCGAAGCCCATTTCGGCTTGTTGCAGCACGACGGCGCCCCAAAGCCGGCTTTCTACGCAATACGAAATCTGCTGCGGATCGCCGGCTCGGAGGGCGCGCCATCGGTGTTAAAGCCGCTCGAGGTGGAACTTTCCGGCAATCTCGAGCGACTGGAGTATCTTTGTTTACAGAGAACCGATGGAGGGCGCTGTCTCTTCGTCTGGCGGAAGGAAAGAAGCGATGATAATTCGATGGCGGCGCGCGAGATCAGGATTCGTCTGGGTGAGAGTTTTCGTTCGATTGCGCGCCTCGATTTCACTGAGGAAAATATGCGGGAGCAAGCGCTGGCGCCAGGTTCGGAAGTCTCATTGAAGGTTGGCGATGCGCCAGTGGCACTTAGACTCACCCAATGATTTTGCGAAAAATTCGCGATTGACTAGATGCCTGGTTACTTATCCAGGCGCGTCGGCGCGACAATGGGGCATCGTTTCCCGCCCCGCCGCTTTTCCATCGCACCGCGCGAGGTTGCAAACCTCGCCTACTTTAGCGCGGCTGTCCGTTCACGGTCCGGTAGCCGCCGAACGGTCATTGCATTTTGGAGTGGAAATCCAATAACCAGAATTGGGTATCAAATAGTTCTCCACATTGTCGCGCAATTTGACTTTTCTTTCTTCCAGCAAAGAGATCCCGGCTGGCTAACGATAAGAGCCAGAACCCGAGCGCTGCCTGCGTAGCGTTTCCGCGATCTCGCCTTAACTATTAGAAGTTCCAGAGCAGCGGCCAAATACCCCGGGGCCGTCGTTTGGCGCCTTCTACTGCCTTCCGCCCCGGAATCACCATCTTAGATCATCGCAATTCCCTCCATGTATCCTTCGACAAACTTGGCGCTTCACGCCCTCGTCACATCATCTTCAACATCGCCGCTCCCAAACCCCGGGAGACTTTCGCAAGGCGCGTCGTCGCGCCGGCCGATTCTGCGCCGCCTGGCCCTGTGCGCATTGGCCTGCAGCCTCTTTTCTGCGCTCTGCGGCGTGGGTCGCGCGCAAATCAACGTCGCCTGTGTCGGCGACAGCATCACCGCCGGCGGGGGTGCAACTTCTGGCAATGGATATCCTGCGCAACTCGGCAAACTGCTTGGCTCTGGCTACAAGGTCACTAATTTTGGGCACAGCGGCGCGACGCTCATGTCGACGGGTGATCTTCCCTATATCAATCAGGCGGAGTATACCAAAAGCAGCAACTCCAGTCCGGACATCGTCGTGATCATGCTCGGCACGAACGACGCCAAGGATGCCAATTGGGCAAATCATTCTACGTTCACCAGCGATTACGATGCTTTGATCGACCATTACCGTAGCTTGCCGACGCATCCGATCGTCTGCGTGATGACGCCGCCCACCATTTACAGCTCGGGCTTTGGCGGAAACAGCGCGCCGACGCTGAACAATACTATCGTGCCGCTGGAAGCGCAGATTGCCGGCGACAATGTTGCGCCGGTCATCGATGTGCACTCGGCGACGGCGAATCATCCGGAATGGTTTGCCGCCGACGCCTCACATGTCCATCCGAACGACGCCGGAGCGGCGGCAATTGCCCAGACGGTCTATATGGAGCTCACTTACCTCACGGCTTCCGCTTCGCTGTTCGAGGCGGAGGACCTGACCGTGGCGGCCCAGACCTCCGGCATCGCTGTGCGGAATGTCGCCGATGCGGGCTTCAGCAATGGCGCCGGGATTTTCTTCGACGCCACGGCGGCGAGCCAGTTCATTACGTTCGCTGTTCCGAATGTCGCCGCGGCGACTTACAACCTTAGCTTGGGCATGAAGTCCTGGAACAATAAAGGGATCTTGCAGTTGGCCATCTCGCGCCTGGATAGCCAGGGCAACGCAACAAATGTCGGCTCGGCTATCGACACATACTCGGCAAATGCGCTTTTTCCGGAAATCGAATTTGGCCCGTGGACTCCCGGCACGACGAGTGACAAGGCCTTTCGCCTCCTCATCAGCGGGAAGAACGCAAGCAGCGCCGGCTATGGCCTCGCGGTCGACTACATTCGCCTGATCAAGCAGCCGACGGGCGGCTCCTTGACGGCCAGTGTTGCTGCCGGCTCGACTTCCCCTTACAATCTCACGACGCTGGGCACGCGCGATTGGGCGCATTGGAATGCAAACTATATTCACAAGGCATCCGGCGGCGGACAGATCAGCAATGTCACGCGGGTTGGAGGCGGAAACTACGGTGTGGCGACCCAGAGCGTGCGGAATGTCAGTTGGAGCGATGGCACGCCCGCCGCGAGCGGGTCGAGCGATAACAGCTACATCTGGTGCAATAACACCCAGGATGCCGGCTGGACTTTTACGGTTCCTGCGGACACGACTTCCCGCACGCTCAAAGTTCTCTTCAGCGGGACGGTTGGCGGCTCCATCACGCTTTCCGCGCACCTCTCGGATCGGTCCGCTCCGGATGTCGCCAATACCGAGACGATCAGCACCACCAATCTCAGTGTGGGGACATTCACCTATAGCGCGGCCACCGCGGGCCAGGTCTTGACCGTGACCTTCATGAAGGTGGCCGATCACAATACCACGAGCGCCGATCTGGATGCGGCTTGGCTCCAATAGGGCTTCGTGCGAACCTTGGGGCAGCCCGATAACTGCCCCTCGGCCGCCCTTGGGATGCTTCCGCGCCGAAAGCGGCTGGGACTTCGCTTTTACATTCTTCGGACATCTGCGGGACGACGGTGAAGGGGCGTCGAGCGCTTCCCTGGATGAAGCTCGATTGCATCGAGACGGATTCTTTGGTACGGAGTGGGGTTGTCGTACCATCCTATGATCCGAATACTTCCCGGAAAGGTTTATTGGAGCCCTCAGTGGGCGTTTCGTTTATTCATGCTCCCATGGGCCGCATTGGTTCTTTCTGATCAAAGTTTTCAGCAGACTCCGAAACCGGCAAAAAATCTGATTGAAAATAGGGACTTCCCGGCCGGAATGAGCCGCTGGCAAGGGGATGGAAAAGGAGAGATCTGCGGCGTCGCGGATGTGGGCGCTGCGGCGAAACCGGCCAGCGGCCTCGACCAATAGTCTGGATGGTTCAAAAAATAGATCTCGATGCCTGGCGAAGAGACGGCGAACGTCTCTGGAATGCGATTCAGGAACGCAAATTGGTGAGCATTCTTTGGAGGAATCCGTGGATTCGATTCGCCGTGCCCGGGTTAATATTGTTGGTGGCAGCTGCAAGCTGGGGGTTCATATCGACGAGTGGTTTCACGTCGCAGAGCCTTTTCTTGGCTTTGGCCTCGCTGCCCTTCGTCTACACGGCGGTAAAATATTTTCGGATTGGGGCGAATACGGGCGGGTTGTATTCCTTTTTTTCCGAAAAGGGATTTGGCGTTGGATGCGATGCGGACCGATTGTGCATCCCATACTCGGAGATTCAGTTGCCGGAACGGGTTGCGCCGAGCACAGTCAATGAAAACTACATTGTTCTTCCGGTAAAAGCCGACGCGGTCGGCATTATCGTCGAAAGTAAGGATGGGACGGATCGGCCGTGGGACGGCAAACCCTACCAGCGTGGAATCGTTTCCGTGGTGATCAAGGACGGCGTTCTGCAGGCGAGGGCGTATCCAAACGAGATGATCGTTCAACTCTTCTGTGCCATTTATCCATTGAGCATGTTCCTGAAAGGAAAGCCTGCTGAGGAGCAGCTGGCGTCGGAACGCGGTGTTTTGAGGCCTCGGAAACGCTTTTGATAACCTTATTGTTCAATGTCCGATTTTTGGGTTATCTCGTGACTTCGTAGTAGTAGGCCCGGCTTGTGCCGTCGATGACGAAACTTCCGTCGGGGCCGACGGTGATGGTTTTGCCGTTGGGCACGCCGTAGTGGTCGAGTGGGCGGACGGCGGTGGGTTTTGCGCCGGCGAATTTTAGGGTGGCTTGGACGGGCTCGAGGAGCAGGGGAGCGGTGCCGGTGGCTTCAAGGAGACTGCCGTCGGCGTCGTAGCGAGCGCCGGTTTGTTTGTCTTGCGCGAGTGCGGTGATGAGGATGTGTTTCGATTGCGCGAGGGCGAGGTTGTCCAGCGGGGTGAAGATGACGCTGACGTAAGGGGTTCTGAAGGAGGCGGTGACGCCGGGGAGTTCGAAGGTCTGTCCGCCGGCGCGACCGATGACGGCCTGGGTTTGCGGGGTGTGGACGGTGATGACTTGTTTGCCGTAGTCCCAGGTGAGTTCGCCGGTGGCCGATTGGAGGATTTTGTTATTCTCGTCCCAGTATTTGGTGAAGTCCTGCGCCGGCTTGGCGCCGCCATCGAAACCTACGGTAATGCGGCCGATGGCGAAGGCCTCGGGAGGAGTGCCGCCATTGGCGACGAGGGTTTTGGCGTCGTAGCCGCCCTTGGTGAAGTCCTGTTTCAGAGGATCCTGGCCGGCGAAAAGATCGGCAGAAACGAGCCGCCGGGCGGCAACGATGGGCGCTTCGTGGATGTGTCCGTGGTAGAGCGCGAAGGCGAGCGCGGGAAATTGCCCGAGATACTGTGGCGTGTCGGTCACATACGAGCCCGAGCCCCAGCCATCGGCCAGGCGCGTGCCGCTTTGGATGAAGTGATTCGACATGTCCCAGCCCTGCAGGCCCATGCCGTAGAAGGCCATGATGGGCGCGCACTCCGCTTTCCATTGATTGGGCGGCGACTGGGTCCACTCGGAGAAGGAAAAGGGCTTTGTTTCCACTTGTTTCATGGCCATGGAAAAGATGCCGCCGCCGGGATGCGCGAGGTGGGATCCGTTATTCACCTTGCCCTCGGCGATGCTGTGGACGCCGGCTCCGCCGCCGGCGTAGTTGTGGCGGTCGATGATCGAGCCCACGGTGTCGGTCCAGATATTGGCCGCATCGCTGGCCGCGCCGCCGACCTGCCAGGCGGTGGTCATGCTGGCGCATTTCAAGCCCGCGGCGCGCATGGCCTTTTCACAAGTCTCGAAACAGCCGCGCTGCATTTCGGCCAGGAACTGAATGTAATCCCCGGCGCGGCGATTTTCGCCGGCGAAAGGTCCGCGCGGCCCTTTGCCGTCGAGTTCCCACGGCCCCATGAGTTTCAACTCCGCGGCCTTCACGCTGTCGCCTTCCTTCAGTTCGCCCCAGGCGGTTTTCAGCGCTTCGTCGGTTGGGTATTTCTTTTTCACCCAGGCGGCCCACATCTCGCGCAGCTGTTTGGAATGCAGCGGCGCCTTCTTGCCTTCGGCGAGCCAGCCGAGCGGGTTCCAGAAGAAGATGCTGTCCTCATTCTGCATCTCGACGACGGCCAGCGCCGGGTCATCGACGTAGCGCAGGCCCGTGTAGGGATTTTTGTGAGTGAGAAGTGCGAGCAGTGTTTTGGTGCGGATGTCCCAGAGTTTTGGCGAGGCGGTGATGATGCCGTAGGTGTCTTTCAGAGGGGCTTTCCCTTCCAATTCCGCGTAGAGATCCGCCGGATAGCCGGCATCGGGTCCGATCGCAAAATGGTAGAACACGCTCCAGTCGGAGTAGATGCCGTTTTTCTTCAGCTCGGCAAACCACCAATCATAGGCATCGAACTTCTTCGGGTCGATTTTGCCGTCGGTGGTCACGTCGTCGAAGACGGTGTGTTGCCGCACGATATTGACGCCGAATTTCCGCAGATACTTTGCCCGCTGGGTGAGCTGCTCTCGGGAATAGCGGCCGAAATCCAGATTTGCCCCACAGCCCCAGAACTTCTGCGCGGGCAATGGCTTGTCATTGCTGACGCCGCCGGCGGGCGCGAAGACCAGATCCTTCCCGGCGGCGTGAACAAAGCCAAATTTTCCTGCCGGCGCCGGGACGAGGCTGGACATGTCGATCACGCTCTGCGGCGAAAAGGGATCTTCATCGGCGAGCAGTGGGAACCAATCCGCCGGACCGCTCGTGGTCTTGGCCACAGAGGGCTTCTTCGCACCCTCGGGCACGAACGGAATGCGGGTGAAGACGAAACAATCGAGCCCGCCGTGATGACTATTCTTCGGCGTGCCACCGAACTTGAACCGCACGGTGTGCGCGCCGGCGGAGAGATTAATATTGCCCGCCTTGACCCAGGCGATGAAACGCATGTCTGGTTTGTTATCTTCCGCGATGTTTTGCTCGCCGCGTCGGTCCTTGAAATCGATGGCCGTCCATGGACCCTTGTCCAATTGCCAGGAAAGCTCTGCTCCGGCGATGGGATTTGCGCGCACCCAGAAAGCGTAGGTGTCCGGCGTGATTGCCTGGAAATCATACTCTGCTGAACCTTCCTTTTGCTCGGAGAAATTCGAGATCCAATCGCCGCCGGAGAGCGCCTCCTTTTTCACGTGATCGTACCACCAGGGATGCCGGGTCACATCCGAGCGCGTGGCAGTCTCACCCTCGATCCAGATAGCGTCCTTGGGATCGGCCGGCTGCTCCTGGGCGGCGCCGCCTTCTCCCGGCTTCATGACACCCTGCGGGACGAATGGGTCTGTAGTGAGAACAAAGCAATCCAGCGCGCCGTGGTTGCTCGCGCCTCCGGCGATGCGGAAGGCTAGTTTGTGCGCGCCTTTGCTGAGCGCGAGCTTGCCGACTTTTTCCCAGGCAATGAAGCGCAGGTCGGGTTTGTTATCGGCGGCGATGTTTTGTTGTCCGCGCTGGTCTTTCTTGAGATCGATCGGCGTCCAGGGCGCGCTGTCGAGGGCATAGGTGAGGCTGCCTAGGGGATTGGCTCGCACCCAGAAGGTGTAATCGCCGGTTTCCGGCGCTTCGACGGTGTACTCGGCGGTCCCTTCGTTTTTCTCGTCGAAATTCGAAATCCAGTCGCCGCCGGAGAGGGTGTCTTTTTTCACCTGGTCGTACCACCATGGATGCCGGTGCATCGTGGATTTCACGGGATTCTCGCCTTCGATCCAGAGGGTGGCGGCGGAAGCAGCGAGCGGCGCCAGGGCGGCGGCGAGAAGGAAGGGGGACAAGCGCATAGGGAAACGAAGATTTTGCGGACTCTTGCCGGGTAAACCCACCGCGGCCATGATTCGTTTGACCAAACTCCATATGCCAATTCCCACCACTGTAGGCGCCTTCGCCATTGTCCCGAGCAATGATCTGCCCGCCGCGATCCCATTCTGGGAGCGGTTGGGATTTGCACGCACCGGCGGAGATGCCAACTACATCATCATGACGGGGTGGGGCTGCGAAGTGCATCTGACGCAGGCGGGAAGCGGTCCCTGGAGCGTGCCGGAAGAGCATAACCCCTTTGGCGTTTTTATCCGCACTCCAGATGTCGAGGCGATCGCCAAGCGGGTCGATGACCTCATCATCCGCCCGGGCGGCATCCTGCGGCATCGAGAGTGGGGAATGTATGAGGTGGGGCTTTGCGGGCCAGACGGCCTTCTCGTTCGGATCGGCTGGCCCTCGCGCTTGATGGAAGGCCAATAAGGATACGGCGCTGCGGGACCTTCCGAAGCGGGCGTGCGCCTCGCGTCGTCATCCGTGCTCCGGGGCGGCGCTTTAAACTCTCCGTAATCCCGATTGCACTTTGGCGATTGAACGGCGAGAAACTCCGCCCCCCTGAAAAACCCCATTTTCGATCCACTATGAAATCCAAAGGAATGAACGACGCGCAGTTCCTGGCGCTGCTGCAAAAAGTGCTCCCCAAAGCGACGAGCGACACGCACTTGGCGAGCGCCATCTACGAGGAAGTTGCGAAGGAAGTGCGTCTGCTGAACAGCCTCGCCTCCTTCGAGAAATTTTGCGAGAAGAGCGGGATCCCGGATTTGCAGCCGGAGACGGTCACGGGTTTGCAGACGCAGTTGGCCGATCAGTTTGCGGGCGCGACGGTGGAGATCACGCCGGATGAGAAAGGATCGACGGTGGAAGTGGAAATCGCGCTGCCGGATCGCACGGTGACGAGCAAGGTGAAGGTCGACCCGGCGGTGCTCGAGCCCGAGCCGGCGCCATGCCCCTACGTGCTATTCCCGCTCGTGCTGCCGTCGGATCCGGAACTGGTCTGGGGACTGGGCCGGCGGGAGGATCTCAGTCCGGATGACGCGGCGCGGTCGCTGGCGAGGATCGAGCAGGAATTCTGGGAGACGAAGAAGGGGCAGGAAATGCAGAAGAACCGGGTAGAGAAGAGTTTCGCCGAGTTCATCAACAACGTGCCCGCGGCGACGCCGGCAGAGGGCGGGTTGAAACGGAATTACAAGGATCCGGAGGCGTTGCGGATGCTGAGGTTGCTCAAAGATCACGCGACGGCGGATTTGGCGGAGGGGAAGGCGTAGCTGAAGGCGGCGGCCAACCCCAACATAGGCGATTGGCGTGCATGCGACGCCAATCCCTCCCCGCCGCTTCTCCAGCGCACCGCGCGAGGTTGCAAACCTCGCCTACTTTGGCGCCGTGTTCGTTCGCGAGTGGGCGGCGGCTTACGCGCTGATGAACCAGGTCACTTTCCCGCTCTCGGGCCGTACTCGCGCGGCCGGGTATTGCTGATCGCCTGCGAGCACGGGCTGTAGCACCTGTTCTTTCCCGGCGGTTTTTGTGAAAAAGGCCACTTCGCGCGACGCGTTGATGAGCGGATAGGTAAACGTTAGCCGCTGGGGCGGCGGTTTGGGCCCGATGGTCGGAATCACGTTGCGCTGGGTTTCGTCCAACGAGGGATTGCCGGGAAAAAGCGAGGCGGTGTGTCCGTCTTCTCCCAGGCCAAGGAGCAGCAAATCATGGACATACCGGGCCTCGCCGAAGCGCGCAGCCACCGCGGAGAGACGGGCCTCATATTCTGCGGCCCCGTCTGCCGGGGCCAACTCGCCCTTCATCCGGAAGATGTTGCCTTCCGGAATCGGAACGTGTGCGAGCAGGCTCTCCCGGGCCATGAGGAAATTGCTGTCCTTGTCGTCCGGCGGCACGCAGCGCTCGTCGCCAAAGGTGATCTGGATGGATTTCCACGGCAGCTCAGCACCGGTTTTGGCGAGCTCGGCGTAGACGGCCTTGGGTGTGCCGCCGCCGGCCAGTCCGAGTCGGAAAAGTCCGTGCGATTTGATCGCAGCCTCCGCCGCTTCCACGATGAAACGCGCGCCTTCTGCGGCGAGGTTTTCCGAATGAATGACTTTGGGAGTGAAGCTCATGACATCAATTTGCAAGGGATCGAAAACTCCAGGCAGCCTGCGCCGGCGCGCAGTCCAGTGACTTGGATGAGGGTGAGCGACGCTTTTCGAACGTGAAAGCGGTCATTGCTCGGCAACCCGAGCAAATGCGCGGCCAGTTGCGAAAAATCCGGCTCGTGTCCGACGATCATCACGCCGGATTCACTGCTGAATTCCCCTAAATGCTGCAGCGCCACGGCGGGATGCATGCCGCAGGCCAGCCAGCGCTCGGTGCGCAGCTCGACGCCGAGATGCTTGGCGACGGTCGTGGCCGTTTCCTGGGCGCGGCGGACGGGGCTGGCCAGGATGAGGGAGACGACGAGCTTTTGCTCCTTCAGGTAGCGCGCGACTTTTTCCGCCTGTTCCCAACCCTTGGGAGTGAGCTTCCGGGCGTCGTCGGTTGCGGCGACGGCTTCGGCTTCGGCGTGGCGGAGGAGGAAGAGCAGCATGTCCGAGGGAGGAATCGCGCTTGGGACGTGGTTTACATGACCATGCCGCCGTCAACGGTCAGGCACTGGCCGGTGATGTACTTGGCTTCGTGGCTGGCCAGGAAGGCGACGGCGGCGGCGATATCGTCGGGCTCGCCGAACTTCCCGAGCGGGATCTGCTTTACGACGGTGCTCTTCAGGTCGGCTGGGAGGACTTCTGTCATATCCGTCGTCACGAAGCCCGGGGCGACGGCGTTGCAGGTGATGGAGCGACTGGCAAATTCACGGGCGATGCTTTTGGTGAGGCCGAGCAGGCCGGCTTTCGAGGCGGCGTAGTTGGCCTGGCCGGCATTGCCCATAAGGCCGGCGACGGAGGCGATATTGATGATCCTGCCGGAGCGCTGTTTGATCATGGGGCGCGCGACGGCTTGGATAAAATTGAAGGAGCCTTTCAGATTGGTGTCCACGACGACGTCCCAATCTTCCTCGGAAAGACGCAGCGAGAGATTGTCGCGGGTGAGGCCGGCATTGTTCACCAGGACATCGACCCGGGAGAAATCGCCCAGGATCTGCTCGACGAGCTTTTTCACCGCGCCATGGTTGGCAACGTCGACGGCGTAGGCGGTGGACAGGCCTGCATATTGCGCATTGATCTCGTCGGCGGTGCGGATGGCATTCTGCTCGGTGCGCGAGACGACGGCGACCCGGCAGCCTTCGCTGGCCAGACGCAGGGCGATCGCGTGACCGATGCCGCGTCCGGCTCCGGTGACAATGGCAACTTGATTGGCAAATCTCATATTTAAAAGTAAGCGCGGAGTCTCCGGTCCCTCGCCTCCGGCGCCAAGCGAGAACTACCTTCCCGGCGCGAGCTCGAACAAAAACCCCTTCAAATACTCCGTCTCCGGCACTGTGGTAATGATGGGGTGATCGAGGTTCTGCGAATACCCGCGAAGCTGTCGCAGCGTCTTCTTGGCATCGACGGCCGCTTCATTGATCATCTCCAGAAAGATCTCCCGGGTGACGTGATGCGAGCAGCAGAAGGTGGCGAGCATGCCATCGGGGGCCAGGAGCTTCATGGCGCGGAGATGGATTTCCTTATAGCCGCGCATGGCGTCGTGCAGCTTGCCCTTGGTCCGGGTGAAGGAGGGCGGATCTAGGATGATCAAATCCCAGCGGCGATCCTGCGATTCGTGCGCTTTTAGGAAGTCGAAGACGTTATCCTCGACGCAATCAACGGTGAGTTGATTCCGCTCGGCGTTCTTGCGGATGAGGCCCACGGCTTCTGCGCTGATTTCCACGGCGGTGGTGTGAGTCGCGCCGCCGCGCACACAGGCCAGGGCAAAGGCGCCCTGATTTGAAAAACAATCCAGCACCCGCCGACCGCGGGCTTCCGCGGCCACGGCTTCGTAGTTCCCGATCTGGTCGAGGTAAAAGCCGGTCTTCTGCCCGTGCACGAGATCGACTTCAAAGCTCGAGCCACCCGCCTGGATGAGCTGGGGCGCGGGCGCGTCACCGAGGATCATGCCGGTGTGCAGTTCCAGCCCTTCGGCTTTGCGAATGGGCGCATCGTTGCGTTCGATGATGGCTTTGGGGCTCAATTCGCGGACGAGCGCTTCTACGATCAGATCCTTCCGCCGATCCATGGCCAGGGTCAACGTTTGCAGGGCCAGGTAATCGCCGTACCGGTCGACGATTAGCCCCGGGATGCCATCGCTTTCGCTCCAGACGACACGGCAGAGCCGCAGGTCGATGCCGCGGCGTGTGCGGTATTCGATGGCCTGCCGGATGCGGCGCTGGAAAAAATCCTGGTCGAGGTCCTGCCGCTGGCGGGAAAAGCGCCGCGCCACGATCTGCGAGCCGCTATTGTAGATCGCGGTGCCCAGCAGGCGATCCTGGCCGTCCTTGAGCGAAACGATTTCGCCGTCCTCCGGCTTGCCAAAGGATTTGAGAATCTCGCTCGTGTAGACCCAGTCATGGCCGTGGAGGATGCGAGAGCGAGGTTTGATAACGAGTCCGGCCATTAGGGAAAAGCTGCTTAGCTTAGGGAGGGCGGGCGCTAAGTCAACGAAGGTCTCGCAAAGAAGCCGGCAAATGAGTGCGGATGGATGGCCGCCCTGCGAGATTGCAACGCGCGCGACGCCGCCTACACTTGGCTGGAACCAAATGGCCTCTCTGTCGCCCCGCTCCCTTGTCTCGTTTTGCTGCGCCGCCCTCTTTGCGGCGAGCGTTCCCGCCTTGGCCCAGGATGAGGACGCCCTTCCCCCGCCGCCGCCCGCGCCCGCCGGCCCGAGTCTGCTCAAGCAGATCGACCAGGGCTTTGCGGATATCTACGAGCGGGTGGTTTCCACGGTCGTGGTCATCGAGGCGACGAAGCGGGTTGACGTGACCGAGACGGAGGAGGGAAAGCCCTTCGACTTCCTGCTCAATGAAAAGGAAAAAACTCCCCCGGCTTGGAAGCCGCCGCAGCAACAGCCGACGCGAAGTGAGGGCTCCGGCTTTTTCATTCGTTCCGATGGTCTGATTCTTACGAACCTGCATGTTGTCGCCGATTCCGAGAAACTAAACGTGCGCACCAAGGACAGCCGCAACTTCCCCGCGCGCATTCTGGGCTCCGATGACAAGACCGACATCGCTGTCCTCAAAATCGACATCCAGAATGCGCCCGTCGTGGACTTTGGCGACAGCGATGCCCTGCGCGTCGGGCAGATCGTGTGCGCCATCGGGACGCCGTACAACCAGAGCTTTTCCTTTACCTGCGGCTGGATCAGCGGAAAGGGCCGGTCCGGGCTCCTGGGGCCGACGTCGAGTACGATTCTCTACGAAGATTATTTGCAGACCGATGCCTTCATCAATCCGGGCAATTCCGGCGGACCGCTCTTCGATGTGGATGGAAAGGTCATTGGGATGAATACGCTCATCAATGGGATCGGCCGCGGCCTGGCCTTTGCCATCCCGTCAAATACGCTCGAGCGCATCAGCACGGAGCTCATGACGGTTGGCAAAATCGTGCGTCCCTGGCTGGGCATTCGCATCGAGTCGCTTTCGGAAAATCCGCTGCTGAGCGAGCACGCCATCGGGCTGGAGCACGGGGTCGTCGTGCTGACGATCGAGGCGAATACTCCGGCTTATAAAAGCGAATTGCGGCCGGCGGATATTATCACTGAAGTGGACGGAGTGCGGGTGGCGGCCGCGTTGGATCTCCAGAAGGAAGTGCTCAAAAAGCGTGTGGGGCAGACGGTTTACGCCACGGTCTGGCGCTCGGGGCAGGTCTTGAAGATTCCCATTCTCACGGCGGAATTGCCGGGAGACCTGTCCAAGACGGCGGCCGTCGAGCCCAAGGTTGAGCCGAAGAAGCCGTTCGTCGAGTCTGAGGATGAAGGCTATGGGATGAAGCTCAAAGACGCAAAGCCGGGGGCGGAAGTCGTGAGTGTAATCCCGGATAGCGCGGCTTCACTGGCGGACTTGCAGCCCGACGATATGATCGTCGATGTCGAGGGCAAGACGGTGTCGGATCCGTTGACCTGCCTGGCGGCGATTCGCTCGGCCGGGGAGAAGGCGAATCATCATGGTGTGCTGCTCAATATCGATCGGAAGGGCAAGCGGACTTACTTGGTGATCGATACGCAGCGGCCGTAGGGGGTGAGTTTTTGGAGTGGGGGAGCTTGCTCCCGCATTGTCCGCGCGACGATTCAAGGAGGCGTCTGGTGCGCTCGGTGATTCCGGAGCTCTTCGCTGGACTTCACGTCCGGCGTGAACTTTGAGCTGACAAAGCTGGAGCAAGCTCCAGCACTCCAAAGGCGTCCGGCTCCCATTGGGCGCCGGACGCCATAGCGCACTTTATCTAACTAGCTATTATTGCACGACGAGCGTGATGTAGTCGATGGCCAGGGTGTAGCCGCCGCTTGCCGCATTTTTCCCCGTCACCGTGAAGCGGAACGACTTATCGCTCGAGGATGCGGGCGACCAGTTGCCTAGATCGATATCGGTATAGCTTTGGGCTGCGTTATACAGGTCCTGCGGCGCGCCGATGTTGACGAAATTCGTGGAGTCACTGCGGGCGGCGGCCAGTTGAACGATGCCCCGGGTATTGAACGTCTTGACTCCGATATGCACGTCGTAGGTGGCCATTGGGACATTGGGCAGGGTGAAGGTGACGTAGTCGCCCGTGGCGTCGGCATCGAGAATGGTTGCGGCGCCGCCGGAGAAATTGGAGTCGGAGACGACCCGCGCGGTGTCGCCCGATGTGGCCGAAACCTGGATTAATTCCGTCTCAAAGAGCGCGCTATCGATGAAGTAGGAAGCCGAGGCTACGGGACTGACCGGGCGGCCGGAGGTGGGATTGAAGGCCACGGCTTGCAAGGTCAGGCCGTAGTTGATCGATACCGGCTTCGAGCCGGCCAGCGTGCCGTGGGTCGAAGTAGGCGTGCTGCCATCTGTGGTATAGCGGATATACGCGCCCGCGGTGCGACTGAGCAAGGCTACGGTAATAGGGCCGGCATAGGCGCCGGCGGGCGGTAGGAAGGTGGGCGCCGGGAGCGCCGGGAGCGTCGTTTTGAAGGTGTAGGCGGCCGTGGAGACGTAGCTGGTCCCGAGTCCCGATTTCCAGGCGATGGCCTTGAGGGTCTTGGCGAGGCCCACGGAGATGGCGCTGGTGTAGACCGAGCCATTGGTGGCATTGCCGGAGCCGTCCACTGTCGGCGTGCTGCCGTCAGTGGTGTAGACGATCTTGGCAGATGTCGTGTCGCTGCTCAGTTGAACGGACTGGGTGGCGGTGAAATTGCCTGGCTGCGGCGTAAAGACCGGCGCATAGGCGTCGCCCGCCTGAGTCTGGAGCGCGCCGCGGTCGGTCGCGATATCGACAAACCGCCGGCGCCCGACATGGTCGACTCCGGTGCGGAAATTGATGATTTGCGAATTGTTGCGGGCCTGGCTGGTCGAGTGAATGTGGAAATCGTTGGTTACCGGATCGGTTGATCCCGAGAGGAATTGCGGATCGGCGAAGATATTGGGCGTGTAGTTGGCGGAAGTCGGCGGCGCGATGTAATCGCCGGCGGCATAGTAGAGGTTATTTTGAAAGTAGCTGCCGCTGCCCGGCGTGCCGCTGGTGATGGGTTCGTTGCGGCTGCTGTCGCCCGTGGGGTTGGCCGGGATGGCCATGACGTTATTAAACATCCGGATATTTGTCGAGCTGTTTTCAAAGATCTGGCCGTAGAGCAGACGGGTGGAGGCACTGTTGTTGATCGCGGTATTCTGGACGATGTCTACGTTGGAGGAGTTGTAGGCGTGAATGCCGGAACCGCCGTTATTGTAGGACAGGTTGTTCTGCACCAGGGTGCGGCCGCTGTAGGAGTAGCGCGTGAAGGTATCGATGATGATGCCGTTTCCGTCCGAGAAGGAGTTGATCTGCGCCCAGGGGACCATGCATTCATTGCCATAGCATTCGTTGCCCTGGATAAGCATGCGATATCGGGCGTCGGTGGAGAAATTGACGGGCGTGAGGATCGAGATGCCGGAGGGGGCATAAATCGTCCACCAGCAGTTGTAGCGGGAGATGTTGCTTTCGACGAAAATCCGATCCGACTGGTCGGCCCCGATGCCGCAGGCCGCATTGTATTCGACGATGTTATTGGCGATGCGGATGTCGTGCGGTTTGATATCGGAGTAGCGGCCGAACACGGAGATGCCGTTGCAGTTCGAACGTCCGTCCGACTGGCCGATGTAGGGCTGGTAGGCGGCTGTCAGCGTACGGTCGCCATTGGCATCGATGCTCGAATTTCCGCGGACGGTGATGCCGCGGATTTCGATGTAGGCGGGGACGACGGAGCCCGTGTACTGATTCGAGCTGGTTCCCTGGCCCAGATTGATCACCTGCCACGCGGTAGTCGTCTGCATGACGGGATGTTGCCCGGGATAACCCCGCAAGACGATCCAGGCTTCGGGAACGCCGGGGGTATTTAGACTCACGGCGCTGCCGCTGATGAAGGGATCGGCGTCCGAGCCCATGAGGACGATGATGTCGCCGGGCGCGGCGACGTTGGCCGCTTTGGTCGGCGTTTGAAACGGGGTCGATTCCGTCAGCCCGTTGTTATGGTCGTTGCCCGGGCCGTCGGCCTGCACGTAATACTTCGGGGAAGAGTAGTTGACATTGTCGATGTCGAGCTCGAGGCCGCTGGCGGAGCTCCAGCCGTCCCCGCCTTCCGTACTGCTGATCTCGAAGTGAATGCGGACCTTGGGATCGGTGGGATTGAAGGCGCCGGCGCCGAAGGCCGACATGGTGGAAAGATCGAGGGCATAGCGCTGGTAAAAATTCGGCGCCGCGGGATGAATGATGGTGGAGAGACCGCCCGAGCGGACGCCGGAGGAATTGTAAGACTCAATCTCGACGAGCACCGGGTGGGAGGCCGAGGCTGACAGCGAAAAGCTGAGCGTGAGCAGCCCGGTGTTTGTTATCGAGTTCGCCGTCAACAAATTGAGCACGCCGCTATCGACCCCTGCGCTCCAGGCGCCGCTGGCGGAGCTGCTGTCCACGAGGAGTTTGATGCCGCTGGATCCGGTGCTGGAGCCGAGGGTATCGATGGTGCCGACCGAGGTCACGGTGGCCGTGGAGGTGACCGTGCCTCCGGCGGTTTGGAAATAGCCGGCCATGGAAGGCCAGGTATTGCCGCTGTTGAAGTTATATTTCAGCAAGGCAGCGGCGGGGGCGGGCGCTGTGGCCGCGAGCAAGGTCGCGACGGGCAGGAGCGAACGGAGCGCTCTGGGTAGAATTCGTGCGGGAGTTTTCATGTTCCAGGGTTTTTGGGATTTGGGGGATTCGAGTGAGGTGGGGCTTGCCGTTCTGGGGAACGCAAGCGTGCAAGGCGGGCGCAGGCCCGAGCCGATTGCATCGATATCGCTTAACGCCGCCGCGAGGGGGCGGTCTATTGGTAAATCCACCAAAAATGCAGCGGACAAGCGCTTGTCCGTCCCCTGCGCGGCGAACTCCTGAACTCTCTCTCACACCCGACTTCAGGCCCGATTTATTTCCATGGCAAGATCCCGCTCCCGGCGCCCTTGATTGCCATTCGAGGTCGCCAGAGCGAAGGCCAGAGCCAGAGTTGCGCAGGCGAGATCAAAAACGACGACGCTCTTGCCCATGGGCCAATCCTGCGCCCAGAGTTCGATAAAGAAGGACTGGACGAGGATGTAGAGATCCACGGCGATGCCGAAGACTGGAACGAGACCATACAGGAGCAGACCGGAAGGCGTGGCGAGGCGGTGGCGATTGAGAAGGATGGCGGCCAGGTTGCCGAAAAGGAAGGTGAGCATCGCGAAGAAGGTCGAGGTGGTGGCCCACCAGACATACGAGTTGTAGGCGCCGAGGCAGCGGTACACGACGAAAGCGCCGACGAAGCCGACGGCAAAGATCACGTGCAGCGCGGGCCAGGGAACCTGCCAGCGGGGGTGCAGACGCGCGAAGACCGCGGGCGCGGCGGCGCGGCGACCCTTGGCGAAAAGGATGCGGCTGGCCCCGACGGCCGTGGCGATGATGAGCGCGAGCGTCGCGGTGAGGGCGGTGAGCGTGATGAGGATCGAGCCGCGGCCCCAGACGGCGCGTGCGACTTCGGTGATGGGCATGTCGGCCTTGGCCATTTCGCGCAAATGCGTGGCATTGCTGCCAAAGGTAAGCGCCCACATCCCGGCGACGATAAGCACGGCGTAGAGGAACAGTGCGAGGAGGGTGGCGCGAGGAATGAGTTTTCGCGCCGCACGAGTTTCCTCGGCAAGCGTGGAGACGACGTCGAAGCCGCAAAAGCCCAGCATGGCAAAGACGAGCGCGCGGAGCATTCCCGAGCGGTCGTGGAGCGTGGCGGCCGGCGAGAATCCCTCGAAGGTAATAGGCTGCCCGCGCGAAGGCGCGAGCCAGACGATGGTGACGCAAAGCCCGGCCACCGTGGCGATCTCGATGAGGAGAAAGACCAGCGCGCCTTTGGTCGAGAGAGAGAGGCCGCGATAGACCATCCAGGCCGGCCAGGCGCTGCCGAGCGTGACGCCGACGATGAAGCCGAGACCGGGCGGCAGCACGCAGCCGAGGGTCACGAGCAGGTCATTGAAAAAATAACCGGCGGCGACCACCTGGATGATGAAATTGGTAAAGTAATAAAGGAAGACGATCCAGCCGGCCCAAATGCCGGCGCGCCGGCCGGTGGCGCGCGCCGCCCAATCGGCCACACTGCCGGAACTCGGGTGATCGCGTGAGAGCACGGCGTAGCTGAAGGCGGTGGGCAGCGTGGCCGCGAGGGCGAGCACGAAGGAAAGTGGTGCGGCTGCGCCGCAGGCCAGAAAGATGGGGCCGAAGAGCCCATAAAGGGTCATGGCCGGCGAGAGAAAGACCATGCCGAGAGTGGCCGCCCCGAGGAGGCCAATGACGTCGGAGCGCAGAGAGGTGGGCGAGGGTGAGGCAGCCATGGCGGGCAGGTCTTGGTTACTCGGTGACGGTGATCTTCGAGGCACGCGTAAAGCGTCCCGCTTCGATGCCATCCCGCGTGGCCAGGGCGAGCGAAAGCATCTGAACCGGCAGAATCTCCAGCAGCGGCCGAACCGCGCTGGGAGCTGTGGGCAGGCGGCCGACCTCGACCGTTGGTTGAGCTTCGCCGATCAGAGCGACACGACCGCCGCCGCGGATCACGTCCTCGGCGAGCCGACGATGATGGACGGCGGAGTTTCGATCGCCTTCAAAAATCAAAACGAGGACCTGGTCGCCTGCCATTTCGAGCGGGCCGTGGCGAAAGGCTGCGGCGCTCATGCCCTCGGCGTGGAGGCGGGTCGATTCTTTCAGGATCAATCCGCCTGTGCCTGCGGCCGCGAGTGAATCGCCGCGGCCGGTCACGAAAACGCTGCGCACTCCATCGAGCATCGGGAGCCAGTGGGAGACATGCTCGCGCCAGCGCGCGAGATATTCGCGGACGCCCCATTCGGCGGCGGCCAGCTCGAGATTGGTCCTTTCGGCGGAGCCGCCGGTGAGTTGTCCGGCGAGCCAGCACAGGCAGGCGAGCGTATTGATATAGGTTTTGCAGGAGACCGTGGATTCAGGGCCGGCGCAGATGTCCAATGGGGTCGCCGCGGCGCAGCCCAGGCGGGACGAAGCGTCGTTTGTGATGCCGATGACGTGGCCAAATTCGGCAAAGCGCGGAAGCAGCCGGACTGTCTCGGCGCTTTCGCCCGATTGAGAAACCGCAATAAGCAAAGTGTCTTGCTGATAGAACGCCTCGAAGCCGAGGAGCAATTCGGCGGTTTCGATCCAGTGCGATGTTATTCCATGCGTGCTCAGGGCGCGATGCAGGGGATAAAGCGCGTGGAGCGAACTGCCCATTCCGGTGAGCACCACGCGCCGGTACTGCCCCGATTGCAGACGGGCGCAGATCGCGGGATCGAGTGAAGCGGCGGCTAGTTCCGACCTTACCGCGTGCAAGGCATCCGGCTGGGCGAGTAAGTCGGAGAGATAGGGCCCGGCCAAGACTGGGTCGTATTGAGCGGCTGAGTATTCCATGGAGCAAGGGAGGGTGGGAGTGGAAAGATTCACGGGAGGATGGGGCCGGGTTCCAACGCGAAGCTCTGCATCGTGTGCGCGGGGATGTTAACTTCCAGCGCGCCGGCCTTTGCCGGGAGAGGTTGCAATGGAGTCTCGAGGTGCGTGAGGCGGGCGCCGCCGGCGAGCGGGATCGGCGTGGAAAGGCGCACCGGGCCGGCCGTGTCGGCCAGGTTCCAGAGTCGGGCCACGAGGCCGTGAGCGACGCCGTCTTCGTGGGGCTTGAGCGCCCAGAGCAGGACCGCCGGGTCGCTGGACTGGAAGAGGGAATAAGACCCCGCGGGGTAGGGACTTTGCGCCGGCCCGATGATCGATCCTGTGACGAGGGGATTTGCATGCTCCAGGCCAAATCTCATCGCCTCGAGGGAATCGTAGGCGCCATGCGGACGCAGGGCGAAACGCTGGAGGAAGTACGTGGCGCCATTTTGCGCGCGAATGCCCAGGCTGGAGCCGTCGACTTGGCCGCCCGCGAGAACATTGAGCTGCGGGGTAGTGATATCGAGCGCGAGCGGCTGGCTCTGGCCCAGGCGCACGAATGCACAATCGGAATTTGCCAAGGTAACACCGCGCCGGCCGGCGCCATCGGTGATATCGGCAAAGTGATTGAGCGTGGCGTAGTCGTAGCGGGAGTGAGAGTCCGCATAGTCGCCGCCATCGGCTTTGGTCTTCACGTGAAGGATGGCGCCGAGCTCCTCGGTGTGCACATCCGGCGCAGTGAGATTGAAACTGAAGGCCCAGTGCCGGACATTGCGGAAGTTTTCCGTGATTTCGTTGCCAATCTCGACCCGGTCCGAATCGCGATAGAGGGTGATGCGGGTGGTGTGGGCGAGACCAGCGCCGCTGACGCATTTCAAGGTGACCGAGACGGGTCCGGCATTTTCCACGACGATGACGTTTCCCGCAGCGTCATTAGCCGCGATGTCGTTGAGCTTCAGTCCGCCGATGTTGCCGGCGAAATCGGCGCCAGGTTGGGCCTTGTCGAGCAGGCTGGCGATGGCGCCGTCCGGCTCGATGACTAGTTTGACCCGAGAATTTTCAAAGGTCGCGTGGTCCTCGCCGCTCACCTGTGCGGCAAGGTCGGTCGGGGCGTCGCCAGGGCCGCCGAGAATTTCAAATGCCTTGTAGCCCGCGGGCGGCACGTCGCTTGCCAGGATGCGGAGGAAGGGCGCGCCAGCCTGTTTGATGAATTGGAAGGGGACGTCGTGGCCCGTGGAGACATCGCGCACATGGATTTCCGTCTTTCCGGCATAGGCAAAATCCGCGGCTTCCGTGCGAGTCCAGCCAAGCGGGTTGAGTACGAAGAAGCGCTCGGCTTTCGCCTCGGGCTTTGCGATGAGCGCGCCGAGGCGGATGGCGCCGTCGGCATGCAGCGAGTTCACATAGTACTCGATCTCGCCCGCGACCTTTTCTTCCCAGGCGGCGCGGCGTTCCCGGGAGATGGGGCCGTCGGCCGTCCAGTCGTGTTCCCAATAGACGCCCAGATCTATGAAAGCCTGGTCGCGATCCTTTTCCCGGCCGTGCAGGAAGGCGGGACGCTGCAGGCTCACGAGCGAGGACATGAGTTCCGCGGCGCGGAGTTTCTCGACGGCGCGTCGCACCCGTGCGGAGGTTTCGGCCATGGAGGCGGAGTAGAGATCCCATTCGTTGCCGTGGGTGGCGGTTTCGCTGGGGACCGTGGGGCCGTGGGTTTTCTCGAAGTCCTCGAAAAAATCGACTTCGTTGGAAGCGATGATCTGGCGCTGGGCGGTGCTTTCCTTGCGGGCGATGTCGTGAAAATGTTCGGTCGCCGGCCAGCCGGGCACGTACTTGACGCCGGGTTCCGCGGGGATGCCCGGATCGGCCGGCCGGCCGGTCTTTTGCGCCAGCGAATCGCCGCCGAGGCCAAACAAGCCTGCGACCTGGTAGGGCGCGCCATTCACGTCTCGATACCGGTGAAGGAAGCCGGCATCGCTATCGACGTATTTGATGCCGGATGCAGCATTGGTCGCCTCCAGATAGGTCCCGACATTTCCATGACTGGAGTACCATTTCATCAAGACGCGCTGTCCATCGAGGCCGGTGGCCCAATAGATTTCGTGCGGTCGCTGGGCCAGGACCGAGTTTGGCAGCTTGCTGGCGCAGCCGCAGACGCCGCGCCAGCTATACTTGGCGCCGGAGCCGGCCCAGAGCGAGGCCAGGCCGAGGGGCAGCGTTTGGTTTTCCATGGCGATGGCCATCGAGAAACGCAGGTCGTATTTTCGCTCGAGCTGGCCGGCATAGTACATCCCGCGTAGGGCGGCCTCTGGCGGTTGCCCGCCATAACAAGAGACGAGCGCCGTCATGGGCGCGCTGATGTGGCCATCCTTGATCCGTCGGATGAGGCGCTGGAAATCCGCGGCGCTTTTCCGGTGCTCGTAAGTCCAGATCCAGAAGCTGCCGTCGGCATTGAAGCGGCTCTGGTAGGGCGAGGGGTTTTGGTCGGTCGAATCCGCGAGGGCTAGGTAGTAGTCGAGCTGATCGAGAAAGACATCGGCGTAGGTCTCGGCATCCGCGGTCCACATGTAGTCCGTGTGATCGTCGTTCGCGAGGTAGAGGCGTTTCTGTTGCGCAGAGGCGATGCCGCTCGCGAGGAAGAGCAGGGCGATCCCGAGGGCGCAGGCGCTGCGGGTGGAGGGTGGGAGATTCATGTTGGGATTTCGGAGAAAAGTGGATCGCCGGGTGAGGGGAGCGGTGACTGGCGATCGATGGGATTGGCGACGGAGAATAGTTTTGATTGGGTCAGTGGGCAAGCGCTTGTCTGTGATATTTCACGATGCGATCTTCATGGGGGTGAAGTATTTGAGGAAAAGAAGAAAAGCGCTTGTCTCATTTTCTGCGGATTACGCCAAAGAGGTTGGGGTTTGGCCGATTTCGAAGCGCGAACGTCGGGAGGAAAGGTGTTGCGGCTACCAGTGCGATTGGAATGGGAGTATCGTTTTGTGGACGGTGGGGGCCGCCCGCAGACTCACCGCACCCTCCCGCGGACCTGCTGATCCCACCCGCGGACACCCCCGCCATGCGAATTGGAAATTCGCTCCTCTGCGCGTGACGAATCTGGAGATTCGTCACGAGAGTTGTTTGTTGTTCGTGCGTCTCTCATTGCGGCGCGCGACGCTCGCAGACGGCGAGCAGGTGCGCTTTTGGCGCGCCTGGGGTGTTACATCTTGCGTAGCATTGGGCGCAGATCGAAGGCCACGGTGGTGGGCGCCAGGGATGGCTCCCCTCCTTGGGCTCCGCTTGCGAACGGACGCTAGCTGGTATTGGCCAATCTCCATCCGAAGCCGAGCTTCGGTCATGGGTCCGTGACGAAACGGAGTTTCGCACGAATGCATGTTTTAGGTGTGGTTGTCACGAGCGTTGTTTGAGCGCTCTTCCTTGGGGTGGCGCGCTCCGCACTCGTTGGATGCGCGCGGGCCGGGGTGTTGCCGCGGGTGGCGCGGCGGTGGATTCTCGAATCACGAGTTCGGTGTCGAGGATCGATTCGCCCCCTTTGCGGGACTTGCTCGCGAGCATGGCTTGCAAGGTCTCCAGCGCGAGCTGCCCGAGGCGCTCGCGGGGGATGCGCACTGTGGTGAGGGCCGGCTGGGCCAGCGTGGCAAAGGGGATGTCATCGGCCCCGACGACCGAGACGTCGACCGGCACGCGGAGGCCGCATTTGGCAAAGGCCCGCATTGCGCCCAGGGCGGTCAGATCGTTGCTGCAGAGGATCGCGGTCGGGAGAGTCTTCGCTGTGAGCAGGCGGGGCACGGCGGCTTCGCCGCTGGCCACATCGTTGTTTCCCTCTACGACGGTGAGCGTGAGGCCGAGCTTTTTCAGCGAGGATTCGACAGCCTTGCGGTAAGCCGCGTGGGAGGCGCGCTCCTGGGGGCCGGCGATGAGAGCGAAGCGCCGGTGACCGAGATTGTGCAAGTAGTGAACCGCTTCACCGGCGCCCTGTGTATAGTTCAGGCGGATGTTGCTGCGCAGGGGGCCCGGGCCCTCCGAATCGAGCAGCACGGAGGCGACTCCATGCTCAGTCAGACGCTGGGCCAGGGCCGGGTCGACGTGCGAAGTCAGAATGGCCACGCCCGGCGATTTGTTTTCGATCATCTTGCGGACGGCGTGCTCGGCCCGCGCTGCGTCGTAGTTCGTGGTGCACAGCAGGACCTCGAAGCCGACTTCCAGCGCGGCCGATTCGAAGGCTTTGATGAGGCCCGGGTAAAACGGATTCTCGATATCTGAAATGATGAGGCCGAGGAAATCGCTGTGCCCGCGCGCGAGGCGTCGCGCGTGGGAGTCGCGATGGTAGTTCATCTTTCGCAACATCTCCTCCACCTTCTCCCGCGTTTCCGGCGCGACGAATTTCGTGCCATTGATGACGTGCGAGACCGTTGATTCCGCCACCCCGCATCGCAAGGCCACATCCTTCATTTTGGGGTAGGGAGTCATTTTCACGGGGCTGGGCATTTAGAGCAGATTGGTAAAATCCATTTCGGCGACAGCGCCGTCCAGGTCGCGAGACCGAGGCCAGCGTGGCTCACCGAAGGCGTTTTTGGCAACATTCCCCGGCAAATTAGCAGAATTACCAATTCTGCTTCACCCCTTTTCGGGGTAACGTCGGGCGCGATGCCCCCGCGTCTACCCCTACTGGCCTGTCTTTTCATCCTTCTTGGGACGGAAGCGCGCGCGTTGGACTCCCTATCGAGCATCGGGGCGATTCGCGCCCTGTCGCCGGAAGCCGCAGCCGAGGGGCGGCCGGTGCTGATCGAGGCGACCGTGACGCTCTATGATCCCGAAGTCGGCTCCTTTTTCGTGAGCGACGGTCAGGCGGGGATATTCATCGTGACTGACATGTATAAACGCCCGTCGCCGCCGCCGCGTCCCGGCGACCGGCTGCGGATCACCGGGCAAACGCAGCCTGGGGAGTTCCTGCCGAACATTCATCTGACTAGTTTGGAGCGGCTGGGCTCGGGGCCGCCCCTCGAGCCCCGCACCATCACGGCGGCGGATTTGCAGGCGGCCGATCTGGACTGCGAGTGGGTGCAATTTCCGGCCATCATCAAGGGAACCTATGTCAACCGCTGGGGCGGCGTTTATTTCGACATCCTGGCGGAGGGCTGGCCGTACAAAGCCTATGTTTCGCGGGTGGAAAAGTATAAGACGCCGCCCTGGAAGCTGCTCGAGCGCAAGGTCCTCATCCAGTGTGTCGTCGCGACCCGCTTCAATCAGCAGCGCCAAATGTGCGGCCGGCAACTCATGGCTCCGGGCTTGTCCTATGTCATTCCGGAGGACTCCGTGGAAGACGAGGGGGCCGGCCGGCTTTGTGTCAGCACGGATTTGCTGAGCATTCATTTTTCGCCGCGGGAGCGCGTGCGCCTGCGGGGAGTGGTGACGATGGTGCGCCCGGGCTTTGGTTTCAATCTGCGGGATGAAGGCGGCAGTCTTTTTGTGCAAACGGCGCAGCCCAGTGAATTTGGCGTGGGCGATCTCGTGGAGGCGCTGGGCTATGCGGAGGCGGTGGAATTTCGCCCGAAATTCAACGCCGTGGAAGCACATCGCCTGAGCGCGGGCGCGCCGCCGGTCCCGCGGGAATTCGACCTGAAGGCGCTGCGGAATTCGCGGGAGCAGCAGGAGCTGGTCTGGCTGGACGCCACCCTGCTTGACACCGTGCGCACAGCAAATCAGAGCGTCCTGCGCTGTGGCGAACCGGGCGGGCTGCGGTTCAATGCCTCGCTCGCCGCGCCGGCGACGCTGGAGATCGAACCCGGAGCACGCCTGCGCCTGACGGGCATTTGTGAACTGGGAAACACCGATGAGAGCGGCTTCGGAAAATTTCCGGATTCTTTTCAACTGCAATTGCGCTCGGTGGCGGATGTTGCCCAGCTGACGCCGGCGCCGTGGTGGAATGCCCGGCGGCTGCATTGGCTCATGGTTGTGGCTGGGGGCTCGATTGCACTCGTGGCGCTCATGGGCCTTTGGGCCATGCTCCTGAAGCGGCAGGTGCGGGCGCAATCGGCCATCATTCGTGAGCAGAGCGTCCGGGCCGCGGTGCTCGATGAGCGCCATCGCATCGCCCGGGAATTGCACGACACGCTGGAGCAGGACCTCATGGGGGTGAACATGCTTCTCGAGGACACGGCGGAGCGCCTGGACGGCAGCAGTTCCGCGGCTCGGGAGCGCGTGGATATTGCGCGCCGGCTGCTGAGCCGAAGTCGGGAGGAGTCGCGCTCCACCATTCGCGATCTGCGGTCCGTGACGCTGGAACAACTGGGGCTGCCTACGGCGATGAAGGAAACGCTGGAACCCAGCGCCACCGCGGCGGGACTCGGCTTTGCCTTCATCCTCACCGGCACTGTGCGCAAGCTCTCGGCGCTGGCGGAAACGAGTCTGCTGCGTATCGCCCAGGAAGGAGTTTCCAATGCGGTCAAGCATGCCCACGCAACCCACATCTGTGCCCGCCTCGAATTTGCCGGCGCGGAGGTCCGCCTGGAAATCAGCGATGACGGCCGAGGCTTCAAGCCCGCGGAGGCCGACCGGCGAAACGGCAACTTCGGGCTGCTAGGCATCCGCGAGCGCGCCAACAAACTCGGCGGCTCGATGCAGATGACCAATCGCCCGGGCGGAGGCGCACTGCTGCAAGTCGTCCTGCCGACGCCGGTCACGCTATCCTAGCCCAACAAGTTTTCATGAAGACACCCATTCGAATCCTACTCGTGGACGATCATTTTACCGCCCGTCTAGGCCTAAGTCTGCCGATCAATGGCGAGCCCGATATGCAAGTGGTGGGGGAGGCGGAAAATGCCGCCGAAGCTGTGGCCCTCTATCGCCAGCTTCAGCCGGACGTCGTGATCATGGATTATAAATTGCCCGATCGCAGCGGCGTGGATGCCGTCGACGAGATCCGTGGGGAATTTCCGGAGGCGCGCGTGCTCATGCTCACGGTTTTCGATGGCGAGGAGGATGTCTATCGCGCCGTCATCGCTGGAGCTACAGGCTATCTGACAAAATCCGCGAGCCGCAACGAAGTCCTTCAGGCCATCCGCAAAATCGCCGCTGGAGACAAACATTTTCCGCCGGAACTGGCGGCCAAGATCGCGGAGCGCGAAAAGCGCGAGCCGCTCATTCCGCGCGAAGTGGAGATCCTGCGGCACATCGTGCGCGGCGAAGCCAACAAACAAATCGCCGTCTCCCTGCGCCTGAGTCTCGGCACGATCAACCTGCACGTTAGCAAAATCCTGAGCAAGCTCGGCGCGCCCGACCGGACGCGGGCGGTCACCCTGGCGATCGAGCGCGGCATCGTGCGGGTAGGGGAATAGGCAGGCGCGAAAAATTCGGCAGATCGCTAGTAAACTTCGCTTATTGTTGATGCGACTATAATATATAGCTTAAAGGATAGAGCTGTTGTCTCGACAGGAGATATACGGAGCGTTTGTCACCTATTTTTAACTTTACTAACGGCGAGCGGCGCCGGACACTTCTTAGCGGCGGGATTTTGGAGATCATTTTAACTACCCACCCACTTCATGGTCATGAGCACCCCTCACGGCATTCTGGATTATCGCCGGCTTGCGATTTGCCTGACCCTTGCGGTCTTATTTCTCTCCGGCGCCGCGCAGGCGCAGACCCACCTCGGAACGACGGCTCTCGTGGAAAGTTCGGCGGCCGGGGCCGATTCGGTCATCCTGACGGACGGGTCTTTGGCCGACGTCTGGTCGGCGACGGCAAATGACGCGTGGCTGCACGTGGCGACCGGCAGCGCGAGCGGCGCGGGCTCTGCGACCGTGGTTTTCAACTTCGATGCGAATACCGGCGGCATGCGCACGGGGTCGCTCACCGTTGGCGGACAAATCCTCTCGGTCACCCAGGCCGGGGTGACGCAGGCAGCGTTGAGTGGGCCAATACCGGTGGCTCCTCCACTGTTTTCAATTTCGAGCTCTTCGAACACTTTTGCTGTGGATAGCGCTGGTAACGTTTGTTTTCCCGGCGCCAATGGCGGCATCGTAAAGTGGACGGCCAGCACGCAGACGGCCGCTGTGCTCTTATCAAGCGGAAATTGGTCGGCCATCGCTGTGGACGGCGGTGGGAATATTTATCTTGGCACAGGAAATCCTTATACTGGCGGCGGAACGGTCTGGAAATATCTGGTAGCGACGCAGCAGCTTGTGCCATTGATTACCTCAGGCTTTACTGACTGTGCGGCCCTGGCGGTGGATAGAAACGGGAATGTGTCATCTCTGGCTCGATCTCCGGTGTTCTGTCGGTCACGGCGGAGCGCGCCGCGAGCGCCGAAGCTGCAGCTCAGGAAGCGGGCGTATATACGCTCCTGCTCGATCCCACGGATAACTCTTCGGAGATTCCGCAAGGCTCCGGTTACGCGGTGCTGAAAGTCGGAAAAAAGGCGCGGCGCGTTTCGTTGGCGTGCTGGCGGATGGCACGGCTTTTTCGGTGAGCAGCACGATTGTCGGAAAAGGCGCCGGCGGGTGGAAGGCGCAATTTTACGACCATGCGCTCTATAGAAAGAAAGGCGCGGTTGTCGGAAGCGTAACCTTCCGCGAGGGGGCCAATGGCGACTGTGACGGTTCCTTCCAATGGAGCCGGCCGCCGCTGGCCTTGCGCAATAGCCCGGGAGGCTTCGGAACCTCACTCAATGTTGTGGGAGCGCATTACACGCCGCGTATCCTGGGCGGGGCCACCTTGGACATCCTGGGGAGCAGCCTCGAAACGCCGATCAGCGGCGCGGTTAATTTTACTCCGACCAATTTCATCGCCGGCTCCGGGCTGCAATCTGCGGTTTTGAAGATGTCTTATAATGTCAAAAACGGTATCTTTAGCGGCGCTGTAACACCGGGGCCAAAGTCGCCGAAGCTCCATGTGGGCGGGGTGTTTTATCAAGGCTCGAGCACCCGTTACGGAGGCGGCTTCTACCGTGGCCTAGGTCAGAATCGCGCGATGGCAATCGGCTCAGTCGATCTCCGGAAATAAAGTGAGTGATTATGGAGCAAGGTCCGCCCCACCTCTCCGGCAATATCGCGCGAGGTTGCAACCCTTGCCTTTGTAAGCGCCGCTTCGCATTACGGTTGATCGGCGAGGGCCGCGTCGATTGATCAACTCGCGACTTGGACGATGAGCTGGCTGAGGGCGATTTTGGGATCGAGACCTGATGTGACCAACTGCACGTTGGCCGCCAGACAGGCTTCAAGGCTCTTGCGCAGCGAGGGCAATTCGTGGCGATGTGCGTGCACGGCGGCGGCGCCGAGGGCGAAGGTATTCACCGTGCCGTCTTTTTTTCGCGGCAGATGTTCGGTGGCTTCGGGCGGGAGTTTTTCGAGGGTTTTGCCGAAGAAGAAGGGTTGTTGCGGGCGGCTGAGCCGGTGCCGCTGCATGAGATCCTTGACCAGGAGCAGGCTGCGGACGGTGGGAATGATGGCGACGAGCAGGATGCCGATGGCGGATTCGCCTTGGAAGAGCAACTGCTCCAGCAGGTCGAGGGCGCGGGGGACTTTGCGCTCGGAGATGGCGGCGCCGAGTTCCCAGATGATGCCGACGCGCGACATGGGCACAAGCAGGCGGACTTCGTCGGCCGTCACTGCGCGGCCGGAGGCGCCGATGTAGAGGCTGAGTTTCTCCAACTCGTTCACAATGATGCGGCGGTCGCCGCCGGTGAAGAGGGTAAAGCACTCCAGCGCTTCGGTTTCGAAGCGCAGGCCGGAGCCGTCGGCCAATTGCCGCACGAGGATCTCGGCTTCTTCTTCCCAGCCGGTCTTGCTCGAGTCGAGCTTGTCGTAGACCTGCACGTTGGCGATCTTGCTGAGGCCCTTGTAAAAAGTGCGACGTTTGTCGATTTCCGTGGCGCTGAGGAGAAAATTTGTGCTGGCGGGCAATCCGCCGGCGAGTGTCTCGCTGAGCTTTTCCAGCGCCTCGGCGACGGCGTTCGATTTGCCCATCTGGTTGTCGGCAAGAAAATTGGCATTTTTCAGCCATACGAGCTTGCCGCCTCCAAAGAAGGGAAACGTGAGCAGCGCCTCGATGGTTTGATGGATGCGGCCGGCGGCGTCGTCGGAATTGCCGGCGGCGCCGTCGATGATCTCGCTGCCGAAATCGCCGCCGGGAGATAACTGGGCGGCGAGTTCCTTGGCCACGCGTTTGACCTCGGACTCGTCGGTGCCGAGGATGGCGTGGATCTGGTCGGATACCTTGGCTTTGGCAGGCATTACTTGGTGAATTTCGCGTAGCGCTTTTCCAGGGTGTCCCAATCCTTGAATTTATCGTCGTAGATCTGGTGCACGGAGTCCTGCATGCTCTGGCCGGCGAGGATGGCGTCAATAAATTTTGGGAATCGTTCCTTGCCGCCCTCGTTCATCAGAAAGCGGACGAATTTTTCGGAGCTTTGGTAAAGTTGGGCGATGGCGATGGGGTCCTCGGGATAGTCCCGCATGGCCTCGAGTTTTTCGAGCGGAAGCTCGGCTTCATTGAGCGCGCGCTCAAAGCGCTTCGAGAACTGGCTTTTGCGGGCGGCGACGCTCGTCTTGCCCATGAATTCGGCCAGGCCTTCATTGAGCCAGAGCGGCCAACGCTTGTGCGGATAGAGTCGGGCGACGACGGCGTGCGTCGTTTCGTGCGCGAGCGTCTGCGCGTCAAAGCTCGTGCCGGAGCCGGAATTTCCTCCGCCATGGACATTCAGATACAACTCGTCGCCGTAGGCATAACTTGCCGCCCACTTCATTTTGTTATTCGACGTCTCGAGAAACTCTTTCCACTCCTTTTCATCCAGAAAGACATAGACGTGGGATTTCTTCCGGTAGCGGTCTTTGCTGGCGCCCAGCTGGGTGGCGACGTACCAAAGGTCGTACTCGACCTGCTCGGCGACTTTCTTCGCTTCGGTGGCCCGGCGGAAATGGATGATGAAGTTATCGGTCTCAGCGTGTTTCCACTTCGCGGGATCCATGGCCAGCGCTTTCTTGCCATCTTCGCTGAGGTCGTGATTCGAAAGCTCTTCGTACTTTTTCTCGATGAGCGGAATCTCGGTGGGCGGCGGCGGATTTGCCGCCTGCTGGCCGAAGGGAGAGGCGGCGGCTCCGCTGCTGCGATCGGGCAACAGACTGGATTGTGTCGCTGTGCTCAGGGGCGCGGGAGTCGCGGACGCAGAGGGAAGACCGGGGCGCGGGGCATTCCAAAAAGGCTTGGGAGTGCCGGCGGCGGGGAGGGTGGATTGGGCAAGGACAGCGGCCGGGGCGAGCGCGGACAACAAACAAAGCCCGCAAAGCCGCCGCAGCCGGTCAGTTAGCATTCTCGACATAGTCTTTTCCAGCGTAGGGTTTGAAATCGGTCTCGAGGGCCGCAACATTGAAGAAGGTGGAGCCGAAGCCTTTTTCCAAGGCGGTATCGAAGCGGTTGCCCTGGGCCATGCCATCCATGAATTTCAAGAAGCCGGACTTGTCTTTGGCAGAAAGAAACCGCACGAGTCGTTCGGCTTCCGCATAGAAGGTGAGCACCTGGGCATCTTCCTGCGGGTAGGAAGCAAGGGAAGTCAGTTCGTTCAACGGGATGAAGTTCTCCGGATTGATCGAGAGGGAACGTGGATGGGCGGAGAAGCCGCGCGCGTGCCAGTACGAGGCGTACCACCGCGAGGCGGTGTATTCGGCCAGGCCCTCGTCCAACCAAAGCGGGATGCCGCCTTGATAGAAGCGGTGCACTACGAGGTGGGTGACTTCGTGCGCGAGGGAGTTGCCCTTGAATTTCACCTTGGGATTGCGCTGGATGAAGAGCTGGCCCTGGGCGTGAATGCCGCCGGACCATTTCTCGATTCCGCCAGCGGACTGGAATTGCTGCCAATCGCCTTCCCCTTCAAAAATGAAAATGTGGCTTTTCCGTTCCCACTGACTCGTGTCCTTGCCAAGTTCCTTGGCGATGACCCGGTAGTAAAATTCCGCCTCCGACGCCACCGCCTGGGCGATGGACAGGCTGGAAAAGTGGTAGACGAAATTGGCCGTCTCGGAGTGTTTCCATTCGCCGGGGTGGATGCTTAGGGCTTTCTGACCGAGCGTGCCGAAGGAGGTGTCGGAAAGCTGCGTGAGAGTTTTTTCGGCAAGCGGCTCGGTGTCTTCGGCGTGGGTGCGCGGAGACAGGGACAGGGCGGCGACGGCGAGCAGGATGGGAAGAAGTGGAGAAAGTGAATGGATGGGAGGGCGGTTCATCTTCGTCTCGGGTCGGCGGGCTGCCGGATATCTGCCTCGCGGCGGCGAATTATCAAGCGCGGGCTTTCGACGGCTTTCCGCCTCGGCCTTTGGCGCCGTATTTCACGGGCTTGCGCTTGGGTTCAATCTTGGAGATTCCCGTGCCGTTTTTCAGCTCCATGATCTGGTCGCGGAGCAGGGCGGCGCGCTCGTACTCGAGATTGGCGGAGGCCTGGAGCATTTCGGCCTCAA
>FTCV01002334.1_pt1 | contig 131278 bp, 88 predicted proteins | sample 1639691 | NCBI WGS metagenome assembly FTCV01 (sample SAMEA3914864, study PRJEB12502) | metagenome | biome: forest; material: soil | place: USA | collected 2012-03-12 | depth 0.3 m
GTCAGAACAATGTACATCAAGCGTGGTCATGGCTGGCGATCCAAGCTGACGTCACTCTGGGCGAAAGCAATAACGAAAATCACTGGGCTTCTCACTGTCAGGAGTCTTTCGCTGAAGCGAATGTTTGCCGTTCACTGCTGAGGACATTTCGAGGCTTTGTGCACTCCGGTCTCCGGTCATTGCAACCACCGCAATTTATCCGGATTTCGATGGGCGAAGATGGCGGCGATTTTGCCTTCCCGGATTTCCAGGGAGATGGCGGTGGCGAGTTCGCCATTGAGGTAGAGGAGGATGCCGGGGGCGCCGTTGAAGGTTGTGAAACGCGCTTCCTGCCGGTCTGCGCCGGTAGTGGTCTGACTCAGGACATTTCCGAAAAACCGGGCGATTGATTCGCGGCCCACGAGGACCTTGGCGATGGCGGCGGCCTTGCCTCCGCCGTCGGAATAGAGCGTGGCGGCATCTTCGAGCATTTCCCTGAGCGGCTCGAGTTCCCCGGCCCGGCAGGCGTCAAGAAATCGCTTCAGCAGTTCTTCGTGTTCGCGGTTGGTGGTCTCGAAGCGCGGCTTGTCGGCACGGACGCGCACGCGGGCGCGGGAGACGAGTTTGCGACAGGCCGCGGCAGGTTTGTCGAGGATCACGGCGATTTCTTCGAAGGTGTGGCCAAAGACTTCGTGGAGCAAAAAGCCGGCGCGTTCAACGGGGGAAAGCTTTTCCAGCACGAGCAGCAGCGCGATGGAGACGCTCTCGTCCACTTGCGCGGCGGGAGCGGACGCCGATTGGTCGAGGAAGGGCTCCGGCAGCCATGTGCCGTAATATTGCTCGCGCTGGACGCGCGCGGATTTCAGGCGGTCCAGGCAGAGCCGGCTGACTACAGTGAGCAGCCAGCTCCGCGGAGAATTGACCTCACTGATCACGGCATCGCTCCAGCGAAGCCATGTCTCCTGGACCATGTCCTCGGCATCGCTCACGGATCCCAACATGCGATAGGCGACGCCGGTGAGGAGACCGCGATGGGCTTCAAAGGCGGTAGCTCGGGGATCCGTGAGATTCATGCGCTCGTGGGAGATTACGAGACCAGCTCAGGCATGAGGGCGCAACTTTTCGCAAAGCCGAGTGCGCGCTTTACGGTCGGGTAGAGCCGCACGCCGGCGATGCTGACGGCGAGCTCTGCCAGAACTTCGCGGCCCCAGCGCTCTTCCAACCGCGGGATGACGTCGGGATCAAGCTCTTCGTTGGCGGCCACGGCTTTGGAATAGTGATAGATCTCGAGTTGCTCCGGATTCAGTCCCTTGCCGCCCTGCAGAGCGCCGCGGATCACCACTTCCGAAACTCCAGCCTCGCGGGCGAGTTTCACGCCCAAGGCCAGGCAGGGGCCGCAGTCTTCGTTCTGGACGGTGACGATTTTGGCGATGGTGAGCAGTTCGATGGGCGCGGCTTTCTGAAAGCGACCCATGCCCAGGCCGGCCTCGAAGGCCTGAAACGCTCCCGGAGAGGCGTCCATGAGCGCTTCCATGTAGGAAACGTCGTACTGGTAGCGCTCGCCAAAGGCGCGGATGGCTTTACGGGAGGCGGCGAGTTTGTCGTTCGATGGTATATTCATTGCGCCAATGAAGACGATTCAGGGCTGGGAAGTGTGACCGCCGGCGGAAAATTTATGCGCCACTTTACGCAATGTACTCGGGTCAGCTCGAAGATCCGGTTCGACCTATTTTATGCCAGTGCCAGTTGATGGAAAAACGACCAGACTCTGCAACGCTTTGCCATTCTGCGGGATTCCGAGGAGGTTTCGGAATCCAGGGCTCCACTGTCTGATCGTTTCGCGGCAAGAAATGGACCTTGGAACCAGTGAATGCGCCCACGACATGAAGTTCAAAGGTGGTGGTGATAGCGTTGGCGCTGTAGACCGAAATTTCGATCGCTTGCGGCGAAAAGTCCCGCCCGATCCAGTTCACCATCCGGTCTTCTGGATGGACACCTGACGACTTATACTGTCGGAAGAAATCCTGCGTATTACATTCCGACTCGCTCAAGCCAAAACCCGGAATATGTTCGTCGGAAGCGAGTTCGATGAAGCACATGTGCATTTTTGGCAGCGTCTCGATAATTAAAGGGGTGGCCATGGCCATACATTGGCGCTTGGCCTCGAAGTATCGGCGGCGAAATTCTCCGAGTTGTTTCATCGGGATTTCTGATTGTGCATCTCACTACTCCGATTTGGGTTGTTCCAAATTCAATCCACCCTGATGCGGAAATTGAACGTAGTCCTCCGACGGCTGAGGGAGCTTCGAAATGCATTGTTCGCAGCATGCGTGCACCAGTAGCGGAACGATGTCTGTGGCAATTCCGAGAGATATCCAATACTGCAACGGCGGCGTATCGCCGAAAGCGCTTTGGCACACGCTGCAGCGATCAGGGGCTCCGGGATAACTCTGCGGTAGCTTCGGAAATGGCGCTCGATAATTGTAATTGCCGTAAAGCGCTCTGGTGCTGATCGTGCTGCGCTTCAGGAGTCTGCAGCGTGTGATCTCGTAGGGCAGCCAATGGAGTCGATAAGAAGTATATGGCGTAAACTGCTCGAGCATTGTCAACTCTCCTATTTCGGGAGGAATTCGAACCAGACTGCTCCCGTACAGATTCAAATGTTTCACGTGCTTGAGCTTGCTGATGCACTTCGGAAGCACCGTGATCTGCGCCCACTCGGTCGGAGTCATCTCGCGGCCGGGAGAAAACTCTTCTCTACCGTCGCTCGCCGCAAGTTCGATGAGCTCATTGAGACGTTGCCATCCGGCGCACTCGGTATCTTGCTCCTCCGTGTGAATCTGAAGTTCGGTCCAAGCAGACTCCTCATACTGCGAGTCGAGGCAGCGGCAGGATGGTTTCGGGACGGTGTTGGCCTGTGCTTCGCGTGCCCATCGATTCGGGAACAGCCTCATACGGTTTTTGGTATATCGCCTGCAAGCTTAGGGACCGCTGGGGTTGAAGCAAGTGGGAATTTTGGCGGCAGACGATTGTCGGCAACGAAAAGCCCGACGCTTCGAGCATTATAGGTGAGTGTCGAAGAGGCGTGGCCCGACTTGCCTTTGTTAGTCGAGGTGAGATAGGGTTGCGATACCCTGATGAAAAATGTTTTTGTACTGCTTCTCGTTGCGTCACTCGCGGCTCCCGTTGTTTCTACCATCGTGTCGATTCGGTACGGCGCTCATAATCACTGGGACGTGCGATGGGCGCGTATTCATGCGCCGACGTCCGCATCGGCTATGAGCCTTGGGAGTACGTGGAGTCCCATTTTTGGTTTGACCAAAGACGAGCTTGAAAGTTTGGATCCGAAGGTCAGGGAGGTGTATACGGCGACGGTGAATGAGGAGTATCGACTTGGCCGGTTGAGCGACGATATGTGGTTTGGGTTTCTGATTTTGGATTTCCTGCTTTTTGTCGCTTCTGTGCTGGGGATTCGCGCGTGCCGGAAAGAAGTTCGGGAAGCGAAATAGACGGCGAGAAATGGATGTCGTTCTATCCTTTCGGGAAAATCGAAGTCCCTCCCGCCGGGAAAACTTATCCGCTCACGTCTGAGATCGCCTCAAGTTGTTGTAAGCCGCTAATATCGTGGCAGGGCGAGCTGAAAAAGCCAAAAGGCGCAGCCGGCGAAGCCGAGGCAACAGAGTCGGCGACTCCAGCGAGCGATGACGAGGGACATGACCGCGAGATAGAAGCTGGCGTAGGCGCTCAGCGTTTCCGTCACGCGAACTTCAACCCTCACGTAGAGCCTGGGGGCAAAAAGCCCGGCGCCCACATACTCAACGGTCAGACCGTAAGCCGTGAAACCGGTGGACAGCGCGAAAAAGGTCCAGAAAATGGTGCGTATCAATCTTTCGGCGCTCGGGATTGCGCAGAATGCGGAGACGTTCATGATAGAGTATCTGCGGAGCGTGTTTTCCGCCCCGCCACTTCTCCGGCCCACCGCGCGAGGTAGGAATGCCTTGCCTACTTTGCGCCTCGTTTCCTCGCGGTTGAGCGGCTATGATGGCGCGTAGATGGAATTGTATGGCCCGACGCGCCTGCGATTGGAGAAGGACGCCTATGCCAGATCGATCGGGCCTTCGGCGCAGAAATCGGCTTTGCCGAAACTCGGGATGTTATGGCCCAGGGCATGCGCCACGGTGAGCCAGAGGCGGTTGTGGGCGACTTTGTCGAACTTCAGGCTGCGGCCCATTTTGAAGCCGGCGCCGCCGCCGAGCAGCACGAGCGGAATGTTATTCAGGGTATGGGTGTTGCCTTTCCCGAGTTCATTCGTCCAGACGATGAGGGTGTGGTCCAGCATGTTGCCTTCGCCCGCGGGCTCGGGGGTTTCGGAGAGGCGCTTGGCGAGGAAGGCGATTTCGCCGGCAAACCAGATGTTGATCTTTCGCAGTTTTTCTTGCGCCGCTGTGTTGGAATCAGGTTCGTGAGAGAGGGCGTGATGGCCTTCTTCCACGCCCAACCAGCGCATCTGCGCGCTGCCGACGGAGCGCATGTACTGCAGCGTGGCCACGCGGGCCATGTCGTTGGAGAGGGCATTGACCAGCAGCTCGATTTGCAGGCGGCTGATCTGAGGCGTGTTGTCGTTGACCAATTCGATGCTGGGATCGATGTCCGGCGCCGGATGTTGCAGCGCGGTGTCATTCGCCGGATCGCGGAGGTCTTTTTCCAGGTGCTGGACGAGGGTGAGATGCTGGTCGAGCAGGACCTTGTCCCGGGCGCTGAGTTTTGAGGAGATCTTGCGGATGTCTTCCTGCACGTCGTCGAGGACGCTCACGAGACTCTCCTTGTCCTTCATGCGGCCGTAAAGTTTGTTAAAGAGCTGCCGGGGGTCGTCGACGGGGGCCACCGGTTGATTGGATCCGGCGTAGCTCATGCGTGTCCAGGGATCGGCGCGGTTTGGAACTGCGACGCCGACTTCCAGCGAGCCAAAGCGCGTGCGGGTTTCTTGCTGGCTCTGGAGGAAATTTCTTAGTTCCTGGTCGATGGAGATGCTGCTTGCCCAGCCAGATGGGCTGCCGCTGCCGCCGAGAATGTTGCCCGGGAGCAATTCGGCGCCCGTGAGCAGGCAACTCATACCGCGCATGTGGCTATCGCCATCGCCTTGCACTTTGTTGTAGATGCCATTGAGCACGAGCAGCTGGTTCTTATATGGCTCCAGCGGCTGCATGATGGGCTTCAGATCGAAGGTCTCGCCTTCCTGGTCGGGCCAGAAATCGTGCGGCAGGGTGCCATTCGGCGAAAAGACGATGATCACTCGCTGCCGGCGCTGCGGCAGCTCGGCTCCGACGAGATCGGGCAGGCCGGCGAGAAATGGGAGCGCGGCGGCGGAAACACCGAGTTGACGAAGGAAACGGCGGCGATCGATGGCGTTCATGGCGTTGATTTGGCGAGAGCAGGGCTGGCGGAAAGAGCGGGTGAAGATTGGGCGGTTTTGTTATCCGAGGGCAGGCCTTTCGCGGCGGCGACAGTGGCCATTTCCACGAGCAGCTTCTGGATGTTATAGCCGGAATTTACGAAGGTGTGGCGCAGTTCCTCCATTTCGTCCGGACCGTAAGCCCCGACGGCTTGTTTCACCGTATGGTGAAACAGATTGTGGATGAAAGCGCGCTGACCATTCGGATTGTCGATGGCAAATTTGGCGACGTCCCGGGCGCAGGTGAGGCGCAGGGTCTCGCCATCGTCGGTCGAGAGTTCGCTCACCGGGTCTACGGGTTTCTGGTTGTCGACCGTGCGCCAGCGGCCGATGGCGTCGTAGTTTTCCAGCGTGAAGCCGAGCGGATTGATCGTGGAGTGGCAGCCCATGCAGTTTTTGTTTTTGGTCAGCTCGGTGACCTTTTCCCGCATGGTGAGCGTGGGATCGAACTTGGCGTCCTCGAAGGTTTGCGCCATGGGTGGCGGCTTAAGGCGCATGCCCACGATATTGCGCGTGAGAAACACGCCGCGATGAATCGGCGAGGTGGTCTTGCTGTAGGAAAATGCCGCGAGCAGGAAAGGATGGGTGATGACGCCGCAGCGCTCGCTCTGATCGAAGTCGACGCGCTCGAAGGTGTCGCCGAGACCTTCCTTGCCGTAAAGCTTACCGAGGCGGCCGTTCAGGAGCAGGTAGTTGGCCTCGAGCAGGTCCCGGTAATCCGAGCGCTCGCTCCACACGACCTGATCAATGAAGAGTTCCAGCGAGGTGCGGAGATCGGCAAGGGTTGCGGCGTCGAATTCCGGGAAGACCTGCGAATCCTTGGCTGCATTGTCCGCGCGGTCGAAATCCAGCCAATGGCGGACGAAGCCGGCGAATTTTGTCCGGGCCCGCGCGTCGCCGAGCATGCGAACGGCTTGCGCGGAGATTTCCTGACGCGTCTTCAGCTTGCCCGCGGCGGCGGCTTCGAGCAGGCGCTGATCGGGAATGGAATCCCAGAGCGCAATCGCCAGGCGGGCGGCCACGGTGTAATCATCCGGCGCGGCGCTGTCGTCGAGTTCCGGGTACAGGAAACGCGGGGATTTCAGGGCAAAGAGAATCACGCGCTGGACGGCGAGATCCGGCGTTTTCGCGGTGGCAAACTGCTTATCGACGATCTTCTGGCTCTCCTCGGAAAGCGGGCGGCGGAAGGCGGCTTCCATGAAGCGCCGGGAAAAATCCGCGAGTTTTTTGGCGCGATCCTGTGCGTCGAGTTTTACGCCGGAAAGCTCGACGAGATTGGCCTCCACGTATTCGGCGACAGAAATCGCGGCTTCGGTCGTGGCTTCGTCCCATTCCTTTGAAACGGCGACCCCGCGTTCGTACCCGACGCTCCGGTCATCCGCCGGGAAAGTTGCGCTCACGACCATCGATTCGCGGCCGTGGTGGGGTGAAAGGCAGCGTTCCGGAATGAGTTCCTCGGCGCCGTGCGGGGGCTTCCACTTCAGGGCGATGGAGGCGGTCTTTTCCTTGTACTTGGAGTACTCGATGGTGATGGGGTAGGCGCGGCCGCCAACGAGGTAGACCGTGCGCTTTTCCTCACGCATTTCGCCGGCCGCGATGCCGTCGTCGATGAGCAGATTTTTGCCATCGTTCAGGTGAAGCCGCATGCCATTCTCGGTCTTCGTGATGAATTCGTAGGGGCCGGTTTCTTCGGCGATAACCGAGCCGTCCCAGCGAATGTTGAACTCCTGGTTGACCATCTGTTTGTCCGGAGCCGGGCTATCCTCACCGAAGGAGAAAGAGACCTGGCGGTCGGTGCGGTCGAAATTGACCCGCGGGCGGTCTTTCTTTTTTTCCTTATCCTTGTCTTTGTCTTCGGCTTTCTTTTGCGGCGTGGCGGGAGTGGCGCCGGCATCGGCGGCTTCGGGCTTCGGCTCGGGTTCCGGCGGGACGATGAGCAGGCCGGAGTAACGGGCCTTGAGCCCGCGTTCGCTGCCGAGCGCCTGGTCGCCCGGGCGAAAGCGGCCCACGACATCCATCACCGAGGTGCGGTACTGCTCCACGGTGAGCCGCGCGAGGTCGATCTCCTGTGGGCGAATGCGCTCCTGGGCGGCGGGGGAATAGAAGGCGTTGAAAATGTATTCCGCGACCTGCCGGGCATCCTCGCCCACGCAGGAGCCGGGGTCGTCGTCCGGCATGGTGCGGGCGATGCGGCGGGTGAGGGATTCGATGGAGCGATTGCCCTGGAGCGGCTCGTCGTATTTGTCCGGCACGCCTTCGCCTTTCTTGCCGTGGCAGTCCGCGCACAGATTCTGGTAGATCTTCGCGCCGGGCAGGCCATCGGGCGCGATTGCCGCGTCCGCGGCAGAGCAGTCGACGGAGGCTGCGATGCCGGCGATGAGCAGCGAAGGAAAAAATGATAAGCGGAAAGGGATGGGGCGAGGCATCGGTCTCAGAAGGGTAATCCTCCAGAGGCAGTTTCCTTTAGCCGCAAGCATGCCATTCTGGACTCGCTCGGCCGGCGGCAACTGCTAATCTCACGCGCGACTTGGCGTTTTTTGCTTATGAAAGAGATCTTTGCGAATCCGGACTTCACTTTGGTCGGCTACTTCAAATCGATCCTCGACGAGGCAGAAATTCCGAACTTCGTCAGAAATGGCACGGCTGCGTCCACGAGCGGAATGACTTCGCCGCCCTTCCATCCAACGCTCTGCATCACGCAAGACAGCGACTACGACCGAGCCATCGAGTTGCTCGAGCCACTTCATCGGAACCCCGAGGCATCGGAGTCGCATCCTTGGAAATGCGCGACCTGCGCAGAGGAGAATCCGGCGAATTTCGGGGCGTGCTGGAATTGCGGAAGCGATCGGATCGGTGACGGGGGAGAGTAATTGGGGCTGGCGACGGGCCCCCTTTCGGAAAAAGCTGATGAGAGGAATGGGAAGCATGGGAGCAATCGCTTTTTTGATTGTCGCACGGTGCGAACCGAGCCGAGCTTCGCGCGATGGATAGCCCCGCAACCTCGCCTCATCCTCTGCGCCGCCTGGCGCGCATCGTCTTTTTCGTCTTTCTGCTCACCTTCATGGCTTCCCGCGTCCTGGTGATCCTCATCATGACGCGGCGGATTCCGGATTTCTTTCTGCATGCCGGCGGGACGCATGTGCATCACCTGAATTACGGCATCTTCCTGCTCACCACAGTAGGCGCCCTTCTGCTTTTCACCTCGCCTTCAGATCGGCAGAAGCAATGGCTGGCCGGACTGTACGGACTGGGCGCGGCGCTGACCTTCGACGAATTTGGCATGTGGCTGCACCTGGGCGGCGGCTACTGGCAGCGGGCGAGCTACGACGCCGTCATCGTGGGTACGGCGATCCTGGGGCTTCTGTCCTTTGCGCCCCGGTGGGAACGATTTGGCCCCAAACACTTCGTGGCCTTGGGGGCGACGGTCGCGGCGCTGACGGTCTTTTGCTTCCTGTCCTTCAAGTCCCTGAATTTCGTCGAAAAAAAGATGGGCTCGCGCTTCCGCGCCATGGAGGAAAACGGGCCGCAGTGAGTCGCCCGGCGCCAATTTGACGACGGCACTCGCGTTCTTTGCAAATCTCCGCTCGGAATCCGAGCGTCCCTTCGCTTAGGCTCGTTGTTCTCTTTATCTATGAGCATTTGGAATTCGTCCCCGATCACCGAAAAGACGCTGGCCATCATCATGGGAGGCGGCGCGGGATCGCGCCTGTTCCCGCTCACGAAGGAGCGCTCCAAGCCGGCGGTGCCCCTGGCCGGCAAATATCGCCTCGTCGATATCCCGATCTCGAATTGCATCAATTCCGGCCTGCGACGCATCTACGTGCTCACGCAGTTCAATTCCGCCTCGCTCCATCGGCACATCAATTCGTCCTACAATTTCGACGTCTTCTCGCGCTCCTTCGTCGAGATCCTCGCGGCGCAGCAGACGCCGACGGATACCAGCTGGTACCAGGGCACGGCCGATGCCGTGCGGCAAAATCTGCGCGATTTCCTCCAGCAACCCTTCGAGTACTACGTCATCCTCTCGGGCGACCAGCTCTACCGGATGGATTTCCGCGACGTGCTGAAGCAGCACATCGAGGGCGGGGCCGAACTCACCATCGCCACGTTGCCGGTCTCCCGCGGCGATTGCCATGCCTTTGGCATCATGCAGACGGACGCCGAGCGAAAGATTGTGCGCTTCGAGGAGAAGCCGAAGGATCCGGCGATCCTCGACGAGCTGCGCATTCCTGCGGGTCTCATGAAGGAATTGGGACAGCCGGAGAATGCGGAAATGTACCAGGCCTCCATGGGCATCTATGTCTTCAACCGACAGACGCTCATCGACGCGCTGGACAATACGCACGTCGACTTTGGCAAGCATGTGATCCCGGAGATGCTGAAAAAGGCGCGGGTCCAGGCCTACATTTTCCAGGGGTATTGGGAAGACATCGGCACGATCCGCTCCTTCTTCGATGCGAACCTCAATCTCACGAGCCTGCTGCCGCCTTTCAATTTCTTCGACACCACAGCGCCCATCTACACCCATGCGCGCTTCCTCCCGGCGAGCAAGATGAATGGCGCGACGGTCAAGCAGGCGATCATCTCAGACGGTTGCGTGGTTTCGGATGCCCAGATCGAGCGTTCGGTCATCGGCATCCGCTCCTACATCGACAGCGGCTCGACGATTCGCAATTCCATCATCATGGGCGCGGACTTTTACGGCGCCGCGCTGGCCCATAACTGCGAGGGCCCGGGGCTTGGCATCGGGAAAAACTGCGTCGTCGAAAACGCGATCATCGATAAAAACGCACGCATCGGCAACGGCGTGGTCATCACGCCGGAGGGGAAGCCGAATCATTTCGACGGTGAGAATTACTACATTCGCGACGGCATCGTCATCGTGCCGAAGAATGCCGTGATCCCCGACGGCGGCTGGATCTAGCGCAGTCTCGGAATTCATATTCATCCTCACTGAATCACGCGCCATGATTTCCTCCTTTGCCTTTCCGACCCAGATCCTGCACGGCGTGGGCTCGCTCGACGAGTTGCCCGCGCGATTGGAACAGCTCTCGATCCTGCGTCCGCTCGTGGTGACGGACAAGGGCCTGCTCGAAACGGACGCTCTGGCGCTGCTCTGTGCGGTGCTGCCGGCGACGACGGAGATCTTTTCGGGCGTCCACCCGAACCCGATCGAGGCGGATGTGGAAGCCGGGGCCGAAGCCTGGCACACGGGAAAATGCGACGGGGTGATCGGCTTTGGCGGTGGCAGCGCGCTGGACGTGGCGAAAATCCTGCGGGCCGCCGTGGCCCCGATGGGCAAGCCCTGGCGAGAGCTGGTCTGGAGCGATCACCCGGGGAAGTTGCCGCCCTTCGTGGCGATCCCGACGACGGCGGGGACGGGGAGTGAAGTGGGGCGGAGTTCGGTGATTACTTCCGGCAAAACGAAGCGGGTCATTTTCCACCCGGCGCTGCTGGCTCAGCTCGTGATCCTCGATCCGCGGCTTACTACGGGATTGCCGGCCAAGCTTACCGCAGCAACGGGGATCGATGCCCTGACGCATTGCATCGAGTCTTTCACCTCGCCGACTTTTCATCCCTTGTGTGATGCGATCGCCCTGGAAGGCGCGCGGATCGCTTTTCAAAATCTGGCGCAGGCCGTGGAGCACGGCGATGATCTTACGGCTCGAGGGATGATGCAGATCGCCGCGGCCATGGGCGGCATCGCTTTTCAGAAGGACCTGGGCGCGGCGCATTCGCTGTCGCATCCGCTTTCGGCCCATTTCGGACTGAATCACGGCTTGGCCAATGGCCTGTGCCTGCCGGCCGTCATGCACTTCAACGCGAAGCGCAAGCCGGGCCTCTACGACCGAATCGGTGTGGCGGCGGGCATAGGCAACAACGATGCCGCAGTAATCGGCGCCACTGAGCGCCTGCTTTCACGGATTGGCATCTCCGGTGGTCTGCGCGGGCAGGGGGTCACGGAGACCGCCCTGGAGTCGCTCTCCGAGGCGGCCTTCGCCGATGGCTGTCATGCGACGAATCCGGTGCCGGTCACGAAGGCGGATTTACTGGAGTTGTACCGCCGGGCGCTGTAAGAAGAGCGTCGTGCCAGAGACCGCTCTATTGGATCGTGAAAAATCTTTCCATGGGCTCATGGACCTCCGCCTTCAAATATGAAAGCAGACCCTTTGCCCGCGCGCTTGGTCCAACTGTTGGTGGAACACCGACGGGAGCCGGAGCGCATATTGGCGCTCTTTCGGGAAGCGGGCTATGACTCGGCCGCGCTGGCGAAAATCAATGGAATGGCGGATCCGAGCTATCCGTATTCGCGTGCGGTCTTGTCGGCTTCACCCGAGTGCGAAGTGATGCTCGCGCGCTGGTCTGGCGGGCGCACCTGCGCCCCGCATGATCATGGCGCATCCTCCGGATGGGTTTTCTATTTGGAGGAGGATTTCGAGGAGCAGGGGTATGAATGGCGGGCTGGCGAACTCGCGCCGGCGTGGACTGCGGTGCACCTGGCTGGAAGCTATACAGAGGTGCGGGAGCAGGAGATTCATTCCTGTGTCTGCCGCGGCTCGGGATTGAGCCTCCATATCTATTTTCCGCGGATTGCGAACATGCGCGTCTTTGACTTTGACGAGCGGCGAACGATCACGGTGGCGGACGATTGCGGCGCCTGGATTCCGGATCGGGCGGAACAACGCAAACAAGAAGAGACCTGGCAGTGATGGGCCAAAGCATCGTCATCCTTTATACGACATTGTACCGTGAGGGAGGCGCTGATTTTGCGCAGGCGGCGAGCGATTTGGAGCAAGCGAAGCGGCGGGAATTTCCAGGCTTGGAGGTCGTGCGCTGCGCAGTGGAAAGCAAAAAGGAATTCCGGTCGGCGCTCGCTGCAGAAGAGACCGCTGGGCGGCAAATCACGGAGCTGCACTTCATCGGCCACAGCGGAATGTACGGCATCATGTTTGGCACGGTGTCTTGGCCGGAACAGTTCAGCCCGTACGAATGGAAGAATCTCACGATCCCTTTTGCGCCGGAGGCGAAAGCTTACTTCCACGCCTGCCGGAGCGGGCGTTGGTTTGCGCCATTTTTCGCCCGCGTATTTCATGTCAGCACTTACGGTTATTTTTGGTATACGACGATTTCGGGGCGACCTGATCGGTATCAGCCAAGAGCGGCGGGCGAGCCGGCGTACATCATTTCGGCGCCGGGTCGGAAGTCGCACGGTTTGTTTGGTTCCATAAAGAAGCGCCTGTTGCGCGCGCCGGCTTTTCCAATGTTGGAATTTGCGCCTTCGCACGAGCAGGTCGATACGACTTACGACAGCGTGGCGGCGCTGTACGACGAGACTTTCGAAGACATCTCGGTGCGCGCGGATGAGTTGCGCTGGCTGCGGCGGCAGCTGGCCCAGACGCCGCGGCTCCGACTATTGGATTTAGGCTGCGGCACCGGTTCCTTCCTGCGCGCCATCGAAGACCTCGTCGAGGAGGCGCAGGGAGCGGACCTTTCTGCCGGGATGATTGCCCAAGCCAGAAAGCGCTCGCCCGACGGCGGGAAGCTCCATTTTACGAAGATCGACGGCCCGCAACTGCCGTTTGCCGATAAGTCATTTAACGTGGTGATATCGATTCTATCGTTTCGTTATTTGGATTGGGATCCGGTCATTTCGGAAGTGCTCCGGGTGCTCGAGCCGGGTGGAAAGCTATTTATCGTCGACATGGTCGCGGCTCCGGCGGGCTGGCGCCATTGGCCCCGGCTGCTGATCGACAAGGCGCGCCAGGCTTTTACCCACCGGAAAAACGCCAAGTACTCCGAGGCGCTGCGGAAAATGGTGAGTGATCCACGGTGGAAAAAGATGCTCGAGTACAACCCCATGCGCGCCGAGCACGAGATGAAATGGTATCTGCAAAGCCGGTTCCCAGGCGGGCGCATCGAGGTGCTCAACTATGGGTGGAATTCGCGAATCCTCGCTTTTGCTTCTCCGCCAGTCGAGCAGCGGCAGGTGGCGGCGCTTTCCTATCCCTGAACTAGAGAGCAAACCATGATCGGAATCCTGGATTGGGGCATCGGTGGATTGAGTGTGTACAAGGCATTGCGCGCTCGGGGCTCGACCGCAGATGTTTTGTATTTCTCGGATTCGGGTTTCACGCCCTATGGGAAACTATCCCGCGAAGCATTGCGCGCGCGGCTCGGCGAAATTGCTAACTGGTTTCGGGAACGAGCGGTCACGCGTGTGCTCGTGGGCTGCCATGCGGCGAGCTCGGCGCTATCGCCGGAAGCGGAGACAGGGGCTGAGGCTTTCTCCGGCGTTGCGTTTTACAGCATCGCCCCGGCGGCGCGTCGGGTCGTCGAGCGCTGTGTGAAGCAGAGGGTGGGGGTGATCGGAGGCGTTTTGACGATTCAATCTGGGGTTTATGAGCGCGCGTTGGCCGGGCTCGGGAAGGAGCTGCAATTCCATCCGGCGCAGCCGCTCAGCGCAATTGTTGAAGCCGGCGCTCTTGATTTGCCCGAGACTGAAAGCGAAGTTGCTCGGCTGCTGGGAGAATTTAATTCCATCGAAGCGCTGCTTCTGGCCTGCACGCATTATCCGGCGCTTACACCAGTTTTTCAGCGCCTCGCGCCGGGAGTCGAGCTCCTGGACCCCGGGGCGGAAATGGCGGGCGACGTGGAGGAAGAAGGCGCGAGCGGTTTTGAATTTCATACCACTGGCGACCGGGCTAGTTCCGCTCGAGCTGCGCTGAGCGCTTTTGGAGTGTTGCTTAGTTAGTTAGACGCGGTCCCAGGACCATACGCCCCCGTCAAGTTGCCGCGAGGTTTTGGAGTGCGGTGGTTCTGCACCGCTTTCGGAGTGGGCAAGGTGAGATTGATGCAATTCAACCGCATCCTTCACAATAAGCGTTGGTTTCGCCGTCTCGCAAGTATGGCTCCTCTCTATTCCGGTGTGCGACGAGTCAACCAGCATCGGGCAAAGGTGACCCAACGCCCTTTTGAACGCTCTGCGATTGATGACCAGCCGGGTCTGCGAAGACCAAGTTCCAATGCAGAGAGTTCGGTTGATTTGAACGCACCTCAACTTGTCCACTCCGAAAGCGGTGCAGAACCACCGCACTCCAAAACCTCGCGGCATTGCACGCGGACTTGCCAGCTTTGGCATCGGGCGTTTGTCGCGTAGATCCAGACTACAAAAAGCCGACCCGATCCCGCTCGGTCGAGCAGGATCGGGCCAGTCGTAAACAAACCTCTATTTCCTGTCCTTAGTTAGGAATCAAGGTGATGTAGTCGATGCAGATCTGGTAGGACGTGCTGCTGGCGTTCTTGCCCGTGACGGTGAAGCGAAACAGCTTGTCGCTGGTCGTGCCGGGATTGAACGTGCCGAGATCGATTTCGGTGTAGACGTAGTCCGAGGCGTATTGATCCGTCACCGGGCCGTGATTCGTGTAACTTGTCGTTCCGGCGGCGGCTACGGACATCTGCCATTTTGCGCGGCTCGGGCTGTTCTTTACGCCGACGCGCACGTCGTAAACACCGGCGGCGATATTGGGGACGGTGTAGGTGATCGTGTTCCCCACAGCAACCGCGTCAAGAATGCTCCCGGAGCCTGCGCTGAAGGATGCATCGTCGAGGATCCGCGAGGCCGTGCCCGCGGCGACGGCGACGGGCAAGTTTTCCGTCTCGTACTTGGTGTAGTTGGTGGCAGCGATTCCCGAGCCACTGACATTGATGTCTCGGATCACCACATTCGTGGCGTTCGATTTCGAAACCCCGCCGCTCGAGGTCCCTTTCAAATAGCTCAGGGTCACGTTATTCACCGGCCGGAGCGAATCACCGATGATCGAAGCCAGAGATCCGCTCGAGGTCACCGAGGCATTGGTAATGATGACGTTGCTGATCGTGGTGACACCGGGCAGACCCGAGATCGGATTCGACCCGGGATTGTAATTATAGTTTGCCGTAATGGTCAAAGGCATGGTCGCGAAGGTATTCGTATCGGCGGTGATGTCGTTGCAGAAGCCGCCGCGGCCTTGACGGGTCTTGATGTAAACGGGCTTCGAGGTCGAGCCGAAGGTGTTATTCGTAATGAGCACCCGCTGGAGGCCGCCGGAGAGCTCGCTGCCGAGAGCGACGTTGCCATTGATATTCGTGGCTTTGTTGAACGCGCAATTGCTGATCGTGACATCGGAAGTCGGGATTCCGACAGTCACGCCCTCCTGGTTGACCCCCGATTTGAGGGAAATATTGTCGTCTCCCGTCGAGAAGGTGCAGCTGTCGATCAGGACTCTCGTGCAGGAATCGGGGTCGCATCCGTCGCTGTTCAAGCCATCGGTGGCGAAATTGATATTCTGCACAGTGAGGTCCTGGCAGAAGGTGGGATGCACTGTCCAGCAGCCGTGATTGGAGACGGTCAAGGGGGAGCCATTCACCCCGGCGAGGTAGACGCCCTGGCAATTGCGGGGCTCGAAGAGGGTTGGGCCACGGGGCGAGCGAAGGGTGCTCACCGTTGACCCGCCATTGACCTTTCCGCCGCCATAGACGGCAATGTTCGTAGCGTGATCCGCTGTGATCAATGCGCGATAGCACGTGACATCGTTTCCTTCCCAGCGTTCGGTGGTCAGCGGATAGTCGGCCGTCGAATTGCTGCCCTGGAGGATGGCTCCCGCATGAATGTGCAGCCAGACATTCGAAGGAATGACGATGCTTCCCGTGATGTAGGTTCCGGGACCCCACATGTCCACGGCAGCGCCGCCAGCGTGCCCGCCAGCCGCATTCAGGGCGTTTTGAATGGCGGTGGTATTCAGGGTTTTATTGTCGGCCACGGCGCCATAAGTCGCGACGTCGTAAGTAAACGTCGGCTCCGCAGGAGGCGGAGTAGGGAGAGTCGGCGTCGGGTCATCGGCGCCGAATGCCGCGAAGGGCAAAAGGAGGGCGAGCCATGATCGGGATAAGAATTTGGAAACGAATGGGGAGTTCAGGTTCATAACTGGAGATGCGAGGGGAGAGTTCGGGCCGGATGGCCGATACGGTCGGCGGTTCAATGCCCGGAGACAGAGTCGGATACTACGCATTCCGGAGGATTGAGGACATAGACCATTCGGTCTGAAGGACCGGGTGGATTTCACGTCCCGATCGCGCGTGGAAATCCCGTTGATTTTGGCTCGCTGGCGATCCCCCTCCCGGTCCGGCTAAGGAACGAAGCGCAAATCGATAGACACGCCCACATGCAACCCTCACCCTTGCCTGCCATGCCTGAGCATTCATCGACTTCGACTTGCGGCCTTCGAGACACGGCAGCAACGATCCGTTGGCTCAGAATGACCTGCGCCAGCATGGCTCTTGGGCTGGCGCTTTTTTGGGCGCAATCCTGGTCGACTGCCGCGCCGGGAGATCAGGCTGCGGGACCGGCCGCCACGAGCCCTGCGGAGACCGGCGCCAAGGCGCGCAAAGCGGCGAAGGCCGACGCGAGAACGGACGACGAGGCCAGCCGCGCCAAGGCCGAAAAGAAAGCGGCCAGGGCGCAATTGGCTGAGGATCGGGCGTTGCAGGACGAGTTCTTTGAAAAGCAGGACGTCGTTCCCCATTTCAAATTCGATTTCCTTCCGGAAGAGTGGAAATACATCCACGACGATCCACGGCGATATGCCGAGTGCATGATGATGGAGGGAGACGGGCCGCAACTCTGGAATGGGGTCGCCGTGAAGCTCAAGGGCGCTGCAAGTTTTCAGGGGCCGGACAACAAGCCGGGTTTGACGATCAGCATGGCCAAGTATCAGAATGCCGAGCGGTGGCGCGGCTTTCTCAAATGGCATTTGAACAACGGCACGCAGGACCGTTCGTTTCTCAATGAACAAATCTCCTGTGAGATCGCGCGACGGGCGGGTGTCCCGGCCTCGCGTTGCGCGCATGCGCTGGTCCGGTGGCAGGGCCACGAGCTTGGGCTTTATGTGTTCAAGGAATCTTTCGACCGCGACTTCATCGCGAAATTCTACACGAATACCAACGGCGATATCTATGACGGAGGGCTTTCTCCCAATGACCTGCGGGAAGACATGGACAAGGAGCAGGGAGATCGTCTCCGGAGGGACAACATCAAAGCGCTCATCGCCGCCTGTAGGGAAGGTGACCAAACGAAACGCTGGGCGCGCCTGGAGAAAGTCCTGGATATCGACGAATACATTTCGTTCACGGCGGTCGAAGCAATCGTTTGTCATTGGGACGGCTACAATTTCAAGGCCAACAATTATCGCGTCTACTTTGATGAGGATACCGGCAAGGCGTCGTTTTGGCTCCATGGGACCGACCAGACTTTTGGCACGTCCGATCAGGATAACCAGGCGGCGGAAATGCCGGTCACCAAAGAACCGGAATCTTTGGTGGGCCGGGCGGTGATGAGCAATCCGGTCTGGAAGCAGGCCTATCACGACCGGGTCCGCAAGATCTATACCGACATTCTCGCGCCTTTTGACTGGCCGGCGCACGTGGTGGAAATCGGCGAGAAAGCGAAAGCTGCGCTGGCGCTCCGCGACCCGAAGCGCGCCGCGGAGTACGAGAACAATATCAAAGATGCACGCGACCGCATTGCGCGCCGAATTGCCGGGATCGCCCGGCAATTGGGCGAGGGTGCTCAGGTTGATAAGGGCAAGGTTGCTCCGTGATGCTTTCACTCGACCGACCTGCGCCCTGGGCGCTCACACTTCGAAGCAGCGCTCTGAGATTGGCCGATTCTGGCGCGCGAGGCGCCCCTCCTGGGAGCGCGGACGTCTCGTCCGCCCGGCGCGGAAGCGTCCGAAATGACGTGGGCTGCTCTAGGAGTGTCATCTGACGCCAGCCGCCACTTTAGGAATGGTCGCGCTGCGTGAAACTTGCGCCGTTTCGAACGAGCTGCTGCTTAACGCAGTTCGCTTGATAAGAAACCCCCGACTTTTGGACGCTTCCGCGCCGTGCGGACGAGACGTCCGCGCTCCCAGGAGGGGCGCCTCTCGCGCACCAAATTGGCCAATCTCCAGCGCCCAGCTGCAGACGGCTTCTACGAGGCCGCGGCCACGTTGCGGCATGGAGGGGAGCCTAGCTAGCTAATTTATATTCGAGATTGTCGAGCCTCCCGGTTTCGACTCAAATCGCCCTCCTCTCTCCCCAACCATGTATACGCCAAGATTTTTTGCCCCAGCATTCGTGCTCTCGCTTGTTTGCGCCTTTTGCCAGATCCTAAACGCCGCGGAAACGCCTGGCAAATATGGCATCAACGTCCGCGACTATGGCGCGACGGGCGACGGGAAGACCCTGGATAGCCCGGCCATCAATCGGGCTATCGACGCGGCCGCGAAAGCCGGGGGCGGCACGGTGCTGCTGCCGGCCGGAACCTATTTGAGCGGCTCGATCCATCTCAAGAGCAACATCCATCTGTTCATCGATGCCGGAGCGATCCTCCTGGGCGCTCCGCAGGAAATGAATGCCTATGACGAAACGGAGCCGTACACCTTTGGCGGATACCAGGATGGCGGCCACTGCTATTTCCACAATAGCCTCATCTGGGGCGAGAATCTGACGAATGTGTCGATCACCGGCAACGGGATGATCCAGGGCGGCGGCCTGGTGCGGGACGACGACATCCTGAACCGCATGTGCGGGCACGATCACTGGGATTCGCCCGAGAAGGCGAGCAACGAGGTCTTCAAACCCGTCCGCCTGGGCAACAAGGCCATCGCCCTCGAGCTTTGCCGAAACGTGCTCATCCGCGATGTGACCATGGCCCACGGCGGACACTTTGCCATTCTCACCACAGGCTGCGATAACCTGACGCTGGATAACCTGACAATCGATACCAACCGCGACGGCATCGACATCGATTGCTGCCGGAATGTATCGGTCTCTAATTGCCGGGTCAATGCCCCCGGCGACGACGCGATTTGCCCGAAAAGCACTTACGCGCTGGGCCGGCTCGTTCCCACGGAGAATCTGACCATCACGAACTGCCAGGTCTCTGGATTCAAGGAAGGCTCCTTCCTCGATGGCAAAATGATCCCGGTGAAAAACGGCAATGGGCGCATCAAGTTCGGCACCGAATCGAGCGGGGGCTTTCGCAACTGCACGGTCTCAAACTGCACGTTTCGCAATTGCCGCGGCCTCGCGCTGGAGGAAGTGGACGGCGGCATTCTCGACTGCATCACCATCGACAACATTACGCTGGTGGATCCGCAAACGTACGCCATTTACATCGCGACCGGGAAACGCAACCGCACGCCCGGTCTGACGACCGTGAGTCAGATCAAAAATGTCCTGATTTCAAATGTCGTCGCCACGGGCGTCGACCGCGTGAGCGGCATCCAGATCGTGGGGCTGCCTGAGCAGCCGATCGAAGGACTTCGCCTCGAAAACATCCGCCTCGTCTGCAACGGCGAAGGGACCAAAGAGAATGCGGGCAATACTCCCAAGGAGTTGGGCAACGGCTATCCAGAGCCCCGGCAAAACAACATCATGCCGGCCTACGGTTTGTTCGCGCGGCACGTCAAGGGGCTGGAGTTGGCAAATATCCATTTCAGCTTTCTGAAGGAGGATTTTCGGCAGGCCATCCAGTGCGTGGACGTGAAAGGGCTGGAGATTGATAATCTCAAGGCGCAACTGGCCGAAGGCGTGGCCGCCTCGAAATTCGAGGACGCGCCTGACGCTGTCATTCGCAATTCGCCCGGGCTCGCAAAGTAATCTCTTTCAAGCCTTCCTTTCGGATGCTTCCGCGCTGTGCGGGCAAGATGCCTGCGCTCCCAGGAACGCCGGTCTCCCACACCCGAGTGACGAATACGGGAATTCGTCGCCAGCGATGTGTGGACAAAGCAAATGGTCCGAATCGCCCGATTCGCGTGGGGGCGCGAAGGGGTTTCGGGCCGTCCTTCACACGGTCATCGCTCGTGAGTCGCCGAGCTCGGAAATGAATCGAGCATGGCTGCCGGAAGAGCGGTGACGATGGAAGTCGCCGTGGGAAGCTTATCGCCGGGAAGGCGGATCGCTTTCAGTATTAAAATGTCAAAGAACAATACCTGGATGAACCAGGGCCCATGGGGTCGGGCGAAGTGTATGTATGTATATGAGGCCGGCTCTCTCGCGCCTGGGTGCTCGAAGCGTGTTGGAAAAATCGCCTTTGGTGAGAGCAATCTCACGGAAAGCAACTTTGCCAACAAACCTCATGCAACCAGCCAGGGGAGCCAAAGACCGCCGCGAACGTGTGGTATCTATCGGGTGAAACATGCGGCGTCTCGAGATCGCTTCTCTTGAAGAGGAGTCCCGACGTCGGGAGCAGGCTTGTCGCAAATTGCGATGAGCCGGCTGGAACGACGCTCAGACTTCTCACGGGTTGGTTTCTTTGTCACCTCTCGGCGTGAATCGCCTCAAAGCGGATGGGAAACCAAGTCCCTCAGAACTGGACAGGCTGCCGTGACGCAGCGGCTTTTCCGGCGACAGAGCGCCGGTTGCAGGGCTGGGCGTGAGGTTAGGCACGCCCAGTGCCAGGCGGCTAAAAAAACCGCCTCTCCCTGGAGGAGCATGCAGCGCAGCTCCTTTCTGGAATTTGCTATGGGCAGGATGGTGAAATCCATTTTGGCGCTCTCGCCAAAAGCGATTTTACCATCTTGCCCTCGTCACGGACTGATCTCACTACAGGGATCCCTACGCCATGCGCCGGTCCGAGGATACGACCGGTCACAACTGCCGACTGCGGATTTTTCCGAAGGCTTGCTGGTAGATTTCATTTTGGTGATTTCAGCGGATGTCCTGACGTTGGGTGTCCCGAGATTGCGCGGCTGCGGGATCGTCGCGCTGGCGCCGCAATTGCGGCCCAGCGCATTTCGCGCCCCCTGGTCAAAACTACTCGCATCTTCGCCAAAAGCGATTCTGCCAACACGCACTTGTCTCGACACGAAGTCGAAACACGGAATATCGTTCATCAACAATTCTTCAAAAGCCCACGGGTGTTCCAGAAGGCCGGCTTGTTGAGGGCCAGTAACATCTCCAGGAAGACCCGCTGCGGGAAGAGAGCAAAACGAGTTCCCTGTGAGCAAACGTAGGGCAGGGATTTCCCAGCTCTTTGAGATTTCATTGCCACAGCCGATTTCCGGCTGTAGGATGAAATACGACGGCAATTCCCGAATTGCCGCAAAGAGCTGGGTCTCGTGGTAAAACGAGGCGACCGAGATTTGGCGGCTGCTAGGCAGCGTTCGGCGGATACACAGCTTGCGCTGTTTGTCCGCAGAATGCGCTGCTTTAGCAGCGCGCGATCCCGGTGAATCCTGCTCAGGGAGACACGTCCGCAGCGTTGTTTCGGGCGCTTTGGCGATGTCTCTTCTTTCGTTGCTCACGGGATGACTATGGAGTGGGTTGGGTTGGGATGTCTACCGGTTTTAGGGTAACATTGTTTTGTTTGGCGTGCGATCGGTCCTGGCGCCCCTCCGGATCGCTTTCGTTTCTTTGACGGGTCCGGCAGCTTACGCAGCCGGCTAAATTCCGGGGTCTCTCTGGAGCTTGTCTGGTGTTGTTTTCAGACGCCGTGTGTGGGCAATATTGGCGAGGCTCAAGGGGATTCTGATTCCTCTCGTGGACTTAGCGATCGCACCCGGGGACTTGCCGCTCCCACCTGCGGACAAACGCTCCATCCGAAACGGAGTTTCGATCCTGGGTGGGGCGCGGGAAGATGGGACGAATGCGAATAATGGGAAGTATGGGAGGGAAGGCGTTGCTGAGGCGGAGTTTGCTGGTTTTTGGGAGCCTGCCCCACCGCTTCTCCGGCGCACCGCGCGAGGTAAGAATACCTCGCCTACATTGGCGCCATTTTGTCCATCGGGAGACGGGCAAATTGGCCAGATTGGCCAGATTTGAAGGCGACCGCGGCTATGAACGAGCTGCGCGACTCGAATACAGTTTCGCGTTTTCAGCTTTGTCCCCAAAGCGCAATGTTTCGTCACACCGCTCCCACCCGCCGACAAACGCTCCATCCGAAACGGAGTTTCGGTCCTCGGACCGTGACGAAAGAGACTTTCGCGTGAGCGCGATCTATATCGAGCTTGGAGCTCCCAAATGTGGGAACCCTGAAGAAAACTTCGCTGGATCTTGAATCCAATTTTTGATACGCATGCCCCTCATGTCGTCGGATGCACAGGATCAGCGCGTTGATCGAGTCGCCGTCTCGTATTCCTGGAAGGAGGAGCGAGAAGGGGCGAATGCCGGCGCCGTGGGGAAGTTTTGCGACGCGCTCAAATTGGCCGGGGTCGAGGTCATCCGCGACATCGGTGAACTCCATCCGGGTGACTCGCTCGTGGAGTTCATGCGTTCGCTTGGAAAATCGGACTTTTTGTGTGTTTTCCTCAGTGACGGCTATTTGAAATCGCCGAATTGTATGTACGAACTGCACACGGCGTGGAATCGGAGCAAGGACGATGCGTCGGAATTTCGGCAACGAGTGAAAGCGTGGGTGATGCCCGGGGCGAATATTTATTCAACAAAACCGCGCCTCGGGTATTTGGATCACTGGAATAAGGAGTGCGACGAATTCGCCGAGCTTGTTCAAAAGTATGGTACGAAAGGATGGTCTTCTGCTGCGCATGAAGAATATCGGCGGGTCCAGAAGTTTGCCGTGGATGTGGACGAAATGCTCTGTCATTTCGCGAAGACCTTGTCTCCGGAGTCTGAGGATGCGTTTCTCACCTGGATCTCCCAACTCACCGCCACAAAGGCAGAAAATCCAACGGAAGTCTTTCGCGAAATCGTAGAGGCCTTGGAGTCCTGCCTTGCCGGAAATAAGAAAGTGGCCGACTTTGTAGGTCCCTTGGCCAGACCGGCGCTCCTTCAACAGTCGGGCGAGTGGAAGATTGCGCCTGCATATCGCAGCGGAGGAGCAGACGTGTGCGCGGTGCTCAATCAATTGGCGGGGCGGATTTCTGCGTTTAGCGGCTCTCGGTACGAGTGGGATGATCTCGAGAGGATCATTGGCGGCATCTTTGTCTTAGGTATGAGCGCAGAGTGGGTGGATAAGCAGCGGGGAACGATTTCGTCCAGCGCGGTTGAGTACCCGCGCCTCGGTGGGAAGATGAACTTTTCTACGGGCAAATCGGCAAATTTTCTCGCGGCACTCGCGGCGGCGCTGGCAAACGGGAGCGCGAGCTTGGAAAGAATTTTCAACAACGCCGACCCCAGTTGTGTTGATGACCTTCCAGCCGTATTCCCAGGCATCGCACAGGCTGATCGTATTAAAGAGATCAAACGACATTTCATCCGAACTGTCCATGGCCCAACAGAGAAGGTGGACATCAACACACTGGATGGCGACGATTTGACAACCTACTTCGATAGCGTACGCCAAATGCTCACGTCTGCGATGAAATACCAGCGAAGTCCCGTCATCGCCGATGGCGAGCGTATGGCAAAAGTGGCCACAGAGATTAAGCAAATGCCCGAGTTGCAGGACCTCATTCTCTTTTCCCCAGTTATATCCGGAAACGTTCGAGACATAATGAAGGATACAGTCATTGCTCTTGGTTTGCTCGCTCAAATCCACAAAATCATCCAGAGTCGGCGCCCAAGTGTTTAGCCCAATGCACGCAAATTTTGCCCCAGATCTTAACGAAACGATACTGCTTCCGGCCGTGGATTCGTGGCCAGATGCGTTTCATCGCTTCGACGCCGAGAGCGTCCTGGCAGTGCAAACCGCTTTGGCGATTGGCCGTCCGCTGCTTCTGCGTGGAGAACCCGGAATTGGGAAAAGTCAGCTGGCCCGGGCGGTGGCGGCCATCTTGAAGTCGCCGTTCTTATATCATGTGATGGACGAGCGGAGTGAGCGGGATGATTTGCTGCATTTCAATGATGCGGTGGCGCGATTGGCCGAGGCCCAGGTCTGTGCGCATCTTGCCAAGGCCAACGAAGATTGGCGCGAGGTCTTGAGCGAACGCAATTTCATGCGACCGGGCGTCTTATGGTGGGCTTTCGACTGGGAGTCAGCAAAGGTTCAGGCGGCGCGATTTCGCGCGGATGGGCGGCGAGTCTGCAAGGAGCCGGTGGCGCCGGCGGGATGGACGCCGGAAGCGGCGCAGGCCTGCGGACCGGTCGTTTTGATCGATGAAATCGACAAGGCCGATCCTTCAGTGCCGAATGGTTTGCTGGAGTGTCTAGGAAACAAGGGATTTCAGATCGCGCAGATTGGCGAAGGGGTCGAGTTGCCCGAGGGAAACAAGCCGCCGCTGATCATGATCACGACGAACGAGGAGCGTGAATTGCCCTCGGCTTTTCTGCGGCGCTGTCTGGTTTTGCATCTGGAGTTTCCCTCGACGCTGGAAGCTGGCATCGAGTTCCTGTGGCTCCGAGGGAAGCGGCTGGCCAAAAAGCTGGGGCTGGAAAAAGACCTGTGTTGCGTGGTAGCGGAGTGCATCTGCCGGGATCGCGAGGAGGCGCGTGGTCGCATGGCCTTGCCCGGAGCCGCGGAGTATCTCGATCTTTTGCGCGCGCTCGCGGATGTACCCAACGAAATGCGGAAGGATCGGCTCGACCAGATCAAGAAATTTGTATTACAGAAGCACGATTCCCCTGCATGAGCCGCCTCGCCGCCATTGGCCGTGCTGACTTGCTCCGAGCTTTCGTTTCGTCGGGAGGGAGAGGCGGCGTGCCTGTGGGGCTCATGGGATTTCAAAGAACGGAAGCCGAGTGGATTGTTGAGTCTCCTCGGAAGCAAGAGGCCGAATCGACTGTCTTCGACCTCGAATCCGCACACGAACGAGCTGCTGAGGCTGAGGTCGCAGTAAACCCTATATTTCCTGATTTCGATCCGAGCGAACGCCGGTTGAGATTTCCAACAGTCGTCTTAAAGGAGCAATTGCAAGACGAAGCGCCGATTTTGCAGCCTGAGGTGGAAGCCATTTCCGATGAGGAGCTGGCCGTTCCTAAATCAACCCCGCAGCCGATTCCGCCGCTCACGCCGTGGCCGCGCCTCGCTCCCTTCCTGAGGAGGAGACTTGGCGTCATGCTTCCGGGACGCCGTCTCGACATGAAGAGTGTTCATCGCATGGCCACGCAGGGGCTGCCGTGGAAGGAAGTGCCGCGGCTGGCGCGGCTAAACTGGGCACCGCATATCGCGCTCCTCTGGGACGTGACGCTGGAGATGGAGCCGTACCTGCTAGATGTCGCGGAGGTAATTCGGCGCTTGCGGCGCGAACACGGGCGGATGGGCTTGCAAGTCATTCGCATGGCCGACGCGCATGCGCCGTTCTCGCCACTACCTCCGAAGGCGCCGGCGCTGCTGCTTAGCGCCATGGGCCAGATGCAAGGCGACGAGCCGACGATGGAGGCGTGGTCCAGGCTCGGCCGTTCCCTAGCACGAGCGGGCCATTTCCTGACAGCCCTCATGCCGTGTCCTCGTCGGCTTGCCAAGGAGCAGATCTTGGGATCATGGCCCTGTGCGGTGTGGGATCGGCGACCGCGGCTGCCAAGAAGCCTAGCATGGAGGCCGTGTTCCGCGCCACCCAACGCGTCGGAACGCGCGCCCGCCGAAGTTTCGAAAAGCGCGGAGTTGCTAATGGATCTGCTCGTCCCGGCGACGATCATCACTCCCTCGCTGCTTCGCCGGATGCGTCTTCTCCTGGCGGATCGGGCGGATGTGGGAACCGAGCACGAATGCTGGCATCATGCGGAAAGCACGAAAACGCCCCGCTATTTCAACGTGCTCGGCGCTGAGTACGAGGCGCGGCTGGAACGGCTCCGGACGTACTGTCCCCGAGACCCCACGGTAGCAGCGCTATTCGAGCGCGCCAGTGAATGCATCGCGGAAACGCACCAAGCTTTCTCTCTCGCGATTGCCATGGAGGCCGAATTGCGGCTCGGCGAAGCTTGCGGGCCGCGCAGGAAAGTTTCGCTCGAGCTGTTTCTTAGACAAGCGTTGCAACGCCTGCGCGTTTTGGCAGATGATCCCGGGAGCCCGGAAGGAACCGAGTGCGGCTTGCCGGAATGGTTTCATCGGATGGCAACGGAACGGCTCAGCCCGGAAATCCGGAGCGCGGAGCCCTTTGCCACGCTGCTGGCCGAGGGTTTGGCGCTTTCGCGGAAATTTCTCGCGCGGCTGGACGAATCGTGGCCTGCGGGGACTCGCGAGATTGCGGCGTTGCGGGAATTGCGCCGGCACGCGCGGCGGCAATCGCCGAGGGCGGCCGAGCAATATCGCGTAGTGCAGCGAGTGTCGGATATTCATCTCGAGTCGACGACAGAGGCCGTTTCGCGAGGGCATTCGCTCGGAGCCATCGCGGCCGCCGACTGGCTGAATCTTTCCTGCCCTGAAGCGGTGAGGTCTGGCAGTTCCGGGCAGATACTTTCGCTGAAGGCCGGAGCGCCGATGAGTCCAGTGGCGTCCGCAGACTTAGAGGCGTGGGCGTTGGAATCCGATCGCCAGTGCCTTCATTTTCAGGCGGTGGCGCGCCCACCGTGGGCGGAACGCATTTGGCGCGATCGGGAGGGTTTGGCGGCGCGTTTTGGTGGGGCTGTGCTCCCGTGTGTCATGCGTTGGCGGCTGGGAGGCGATGGGGCCGGAACTTGGGAGGAAGCAAATCGGCCGGAATGGGCCGAGCGCATCTGGGTAGATCAGTATGGCGCCGCGGGGAAGTTTTCGATTCGCGGCGTCGAATTCATCCTTCGCTGGATTCCGCCAGGGCGATTTCTGATGGGCTCGCCTGAGGGCGAACCCGGCCGCGACGATGACGAAGGACCGCAGCACGAAGTAAGGATCAGCCGGGGCTTTTGGCTGGGCGCGACTCCGGTGACGCAGGCGCAATGGCAGGCGGTGGTTGAGGAAATGCAGCGGAAGGCGAAAGCTTCGAACCGAGCCGGGAACGAAAATGCGCTCGCGGTCTTTCCCAGTCATTTCAAGGGCCCAAAAGACTTGCCGGTGGAGCAGGTCTCGTGGGGGGACTGCAGAGCCTATTGCCGCGTAATGAGCGATTTGTTGAAAACCGGTCCCGCGTTTTCTCTGCCGACGGAGGCGCAGTGGGAATATGCCTGCCGCGCTGGAACCGATTCGGCGCTGTATACTGGGGGCATTTCGATCCGTGGTTCTAACGACGCGCCGGAACTCGAACCGATTGCATGGTATGGCGGCAATAGTGGACTCCAGTTGGAGGTGAAGAATGCATTCGACTCAAGGAATTGGACTGAAAAGTCTCACCCGCATGAAACTGCAGGGAGCCATCGCGTCGGATTGAAGCTTGCGAATCCATGGGGGTTATTCGACATGATTGGGAATGTTTGGGAATGGTGTTCTGATGCCAAGCGTCGATACGATGCTGGTGAGCAGGTCGATCCGATTCATGATGGCGACTCAAGAGGCGCCCGCGTCTTTCGAGGCGGCTCGTGGTCCCACGCCGCGAGGAATTGCCGCGCCGCGTATCGCCTTGGCGATGTTCCCGGCGGCCGCTGGAGCTTTCGGGGCTTTCGGTTGTGCGCGAGTCAGGAACCAGTTCCAGCGGCGCCGGCCAACATGGAGCGCTCCGTGGGGGGCGAGCGGAGCGATCCATGGGGAGGGAGGACGGAAGGAAGAAACCTCGCGAAGCGGGAGAAAAAATTTTGGAAATTTTAGCGCTGAAATATGAAAAGAAACTTATCTTGGGTGCCTGCGCGGGCTAGCGCGGCAGAGAAAGAACATAATTCCTTGTTAACAAAGCGTCGCATCGTTTACATTGAGGGAGCCTTTCGCATTGCAGAGTGGCGGCGATCGGTGGTTGGCGCATCGTGCTCGCGGGCAACGGGTTATATTCAGCACCCCTTCCGAGATGCATTCGTTTAGCGACATTTCCGCCGGCTGCTTTACAGCTACCTTCCGGGTTGTTGGCGCGCCTGGTAAAGACGGGCATTCGACGCCCGGCAGGAGCCCGGCGGCTGACCCAATCTTCGATCTGCGGCAGTCCTTTGCCGGAGTAGACAAAGCCTCCGGAGGCTGGCGGGGGACGCCGGATGGGGTCTGCCGAACGCTTCCGTAGCCGGTTTTCTTGCCATGTCTGACGCGCAGGTTCTCTTATCCACGGCGGCGATCGAGTTATTTCCGCGGCATCCGCCGATCTGGGCGGAGGTTTTTGGCGAAGATGATTTTGGAATTTTTGCGGAGTGTATGGTGAATGGCGCGACGTTTGTGTGGCGCTGGATTCCGCCGGGGCGATTTCTCATGGGATCTCCGGAGGGAGAGGAAGGACGAGATGCGGCTGAAGGGCCGCAGCACTCGGTGGCGATCACCCGTGGATTCTGGATCGCGGAAACGCCGGTGACGCAGGAGCAATGGGGGGCGCTTCGAAAAGAGAATCCCAGTCGATTTCGAGGCGCTCAACGACCTGTAGAGCGGGTGACCTGGGACGAATGCCAGGGCTTTGCAAAGGATCTGGGCAAGCAGATCACCAATCTTTGGCCGGCGCTGCCCACGGATGCGCAGTGGGAGTATGCCTGCCGCGCCGGGAGCAGTGGTCCGTATCACAGCCCCGGTCGCGGGAGGAGCAGCGGAAAGCTAAAGGAAGTGGGGTGGTATAACAAAAACAGCGAAGGTGAGTCCCACGAGCTGAAGGGGAAAAAAGCAAATGCTTGGGGCCTGTACGACATGCATGGCAATGTCTATGAATGGTGCAGCGATGGGCTAAGAAAGTACGCGAAGCGAGGGGAGCGTGATCCCATGGGACCGGAAAAAGAAGGCGTCGGTCGCGTCATCCGCGGCGGCTCGTGGGACGGTTCCGCGAGGTTCTGCCGCGCCGCGTATCGCTACGGCCTTGAGCCCGGTGACCGCTGGTTCAACGTGGGCTTTCGCTTGTGCGCCGGTCAGGAGCCGCGGAGCGGGGCGAGCGAATGAGCGGGGCCACCGGAAATCGAAACGCCAGATTTGATCCAATCCACGAATGTTTCCCTGACTAACCCGAACTCGTGACGAATTTTTAAATTCGTTACGCGCTTGAGTGCGAAACTCCGTTTGGAACGGAGGGGCTGTCTGTGGGTATGTCCCTCTGGTAAAATGTGATCTCGTAGCTCATGACGTCTTCACGTTCCGACTCGTCGAAAACGACTTCCAACCTACGGTGTGGGAATTGCCAGGCGAGTTTGGCTTCGTAAATCTCTTGCAAAGTACGTCCAAGATATACGGCGTGTTCCGTCGTGCATTCTGCGCAATCATGGTAGTGGATGGCGGCGATGTGGACGTGGTTCATGACGGCCTCGACACCTCGACGCGAAGGGTCGGATTGCTGCTGAAAGCTGCGCAATGACTCGAGAGAAAACCCTTCGCGGAGAATGTACCCCTCGAACTCGACGAATCGCGGCCAAAACAGGGTGCTGTACCCGACGGCGAGTTGGAAATTGCCCGAGCAGCCAATCCAGGACTCGATGTCGATGCCTTGGCCGTTATTCCATTCCAAAAGGCAGGGGACGAGCTTTGCGTAGCCGGTCATCACGAAAGCGGCGAGGGGTTGCAATTGAGAGTTTGATCTCCCAGAAACCGTAGCAGCAAATAGTGAAAACGAGAATAAATCCGAGCCAGTTGGGAATATGATTCAGCTCAGGAAAGCCAAGAAGACCGTCAACGATGTCAACGATAGGCCACAGCAAAGAAAGGATACAGCCAACCACGGCGCAGGCGAATGTCATGTTTCGAATTGCTTTGCGCATGAGTATCCATTCGCCGATTCCAAATGGGGATGCAATCGGATTTTTCCGGGGGCTGTCGACCGGGCGTTGGGCGAGATCGGCTAAACTCGAGCTGAAGGTTGGGCAATTTTGGAGCGGAGAAAGATGGTGCGCGGGTCCCGCCCGCGGACACTCCCCGGGGCGGTTGAAAACCGCCTCTCCTTGGGGGGGCGCGGACGACCGGGCGTTAGGTGAGAGCGGCTAAACTCGCCCAAATTCATTTTCCGCGGATTTGTTTGAGCGTGTTGCTCGCGTCGCGATCTCCCTGATTGGCCGCTTTTCCAAACCACTCGCGAGCTTTTTCGTAGTCTCTTTCGACCCCCAGGCCATTGAGGTAAATACTGCCGAGATTAAATTGCGCTTCTGGATTCCCGTTATTCGCGGCCTTCGTATACCACTCGCGGGCAATTCTATAGTCTTTTTCGACTCCGCGTCCGTTGAGGTAAAGAGCACCAATGCTATTTTGCGCGCTGGCATGCCCTTGATCTGCGGCCTTGAGGTGCCACTCGCGAGCAACTCTGTAGTCTTGTTCAACTCCGAGTCCGTTGGCGTAAAGACACCCTAGACTCCATTCTGCATTGGCATCTCCTTGATTCGCAGCCTTCATGTACCACTCGCGAGCAATTCCGTAATCTTTTTCGACTCCCAGACCGGTGGCGTAAAAATTGCCGAGACCATTTTGAGCGTCTTTATCGCCGTGATTTGCGGCCTTTGTGTACCACTCGCGAGCAACCTTGTAGCTTCGCTCGACTCCATGACCAAGGCGGTAGAGATTGCCAAGATTGAATTGCGCGTCAGAGTTCTCCTGGGTTGCAGCCTTCAGGTACCATTCGCGTGCTTTTCCGTAATCCTTTTCAACTCCGTTTCCAGATATGTAAAGAGCGCCGAGAGCATTTTGCGCCGGCGCATCTCCCTGTATCGCAGCCTTTTCGTAAAGCTGACGCGCGGTAGTAATGTCTCGCTCGACGCCGTCGCCCTTCGCGTACATCCCGCCGAGATGAAGTTGCGCGGATGCAAATCCCGAGTTGGCGGCCCTTTCACGGAGGTCGCGAGCCATATTCAAATCTTTCGCTACTCCATCTCCAACTTGGTAGAGAGAGCCAAGCATGTCCTCGGCCCGCAAGTTCCGCTGATTCGCTGCCGCCTCCAAGAGTCTGGCCGCCTTGACCGAGTTCGGCGACACTCCGAGTCCCTTCCAATAAAGCGCCGCGAGGTCGGCTTGTCCCGCAGGGGAAGTCTTAGCGTATTCCTCGATACCGGTGATGATGGCCTGCAGAGCCCAGCTTTGCGCCTCACCATTGTCTTTCGTGAATCCCGCCGTCCCATCACTATAGGCTATTGCGAGCTGGGCCATCGCCGCCGGATGGCCTTTGGCAGCGGCGCCCTGAAAGAGTTTGATCGCTTGAATAACGTCAATCGATGCCGGAGTTCCATCGCCTCCCAGAAGCAGCAGGCCTGCTTTGTAGTCCGATTCCAGCGCCGTATCCACCGATTGCTGCCCTTCGGCAGAGCCGAGCGGAAGGGCGAGCGAAAGCAATGCGGTGAGGAGTACTCCAAAGTGCTTCATGGGCAAGGGCGGGCAAATGATCCGTTGGGAGACTGTACGAATCGATGGAAGGTGGCGAGTTTGATTTGTCGGATTGATGGGTCTGCAAAGCGAGCAAAGCCTGCGCAAAGAAACCATATAGTGGCGCCTCGCTGGGGCTCGAGTCATGCCCCGCCCCCGCCATATCTCCGGCGCACCGCGCGAGGTTGCAAACCTCGCCTACTTCGAGGGCGCTCACTTTTCCGGGGTCGGCAGGAGTGATGGGCGTCGCATGTTTGTTATATAGCGCCCGGATGCAAAATCCCGCGCTCGTAGGCAATCGCCACGGCCTCCGCTCGGTCCGATGCGTGCAGTTTGCTGAGAATGTTGCCGATGTGGAATTTAGCGGTGCGTTCGGTGCAAGCCAGCACTCCGCCGATTTCCTGGCTGTTTAAGCCTTTGATGAGCAGGTGGAGGACTTCGAGTTCGCGGGCGGTGAGGGGCGGGGTGTCGGCGGAGGCCTTGAGCATCTTGCTTACGGAGGCGGGGAAGTAGCGTTCGTTTCCCGCTACGGTGCGGATGGCGAGGACGAGTTCGTTGGGTGCGATTTCTTTGGTGAGGTAGCCCCAGGCGCCGGCGGCGATGGCGCGGCGGATGTCTTCTTCGCCAGAGTAGGTGGTGAGCATGATGACGCGGGCTTCCGGGTCGTGCTCGCGGATGGCGAGGAGGGCGTCGACTCCGCTGAGCTTGGGCAGGCGCAGATCCATGAGGGTGATGTCGGGCCGGCATTCCCGGTGGAGATCCACGGCCTGCTGGCCGTCCTCGGCCTGCGCGACGACTTCGAGATCGGTGTGGAGGGCGATCATCCCGACGAAGCCGACGCGGACAATGAGGTGGTCGTCCGCGATAAGGATGCGGATGGGCTGGGGGGCCGTTTTTTTCATGTTCTGGGGGAGAGGGGGATCGGTCCTGGATCAGTCCTGCATCACTTCAGGCGGAATCAAGGGAACGATGGCGGTGACTTTGGCCCCGGCGCCGGGGGCGGCGTCAACGACAAGCGAGCCTCCGAGGCGCAATACCCGCTCGCGCATGCCGGCCAGGCCGAAGTGTCCGGTTTCGCCGCCGGGGACATTTTGGGGCGTGAAGCCGGCGCCGTCGTCGGAGATGGAGAGGGAGATGGTGCGGGAGCGGAAGATGAAGCGGACCTCGATGCGGCGGGGGTGGCCGTGTTTAAGGGCGTTGGTCAGCGTTTCCTGGCCGATGCGCAGGAGGTGATCCTGGACGATCTCGGGGAGGGCGACAGGCTCGCCCTCGGTCGTCACCTGGAGGACGATTTCGGTATTGGCCACCATGGCGCGGCCGATTTCCTCCAGTGCGGCGGCGAGGCCGCGGTGCTCGATGATCGGCGAGCGCAAGTTCCAGACGGTGCGGCGGATTTCCTCCTGGCTGTAGCGGACGAGAGCGCGGGCCTGCTCGATGCCGGCGCGGGCCACGGTCGGCCGTTCGGTGAGGGTTTCGCCGGCGATCGCCAATTGCGCGCCGAGGGCGGTGAGGCCTTGTTGGAAGGTGTCGTGGATCTCGGCGGCGAGGCGATTGCGCTCGCGCAGGGCGCCTTCAGCTTCCCGCCGGGCGCTGATTTCCTTTTCGATCTGGCGGGAGCGCTCCTCGACGCGGCCTTCGAGTTCCTGGTGTGCTTCGCGCAGGCCTTTCTCCGCGGCGGAGCGGGCGCGCACTTCCTTGTGGAGCGATTTGTAGTGGCCTATGAAGAGGACTGCAGCGATGCCGAGCAGGGTCATGATGATCTCGGCGCGCCCGGCGGTGAGCCAGGGCGGAGCGCGGAGGAGGAGCAGGTCGGTCTTGTCGCGCATGGCAATGCGAAAGGATTGCGGGCTCAAATTGCGCAGATAGCGGATGTCGTTTCCCGCGGAGACGGTGCAGATGCCGGTGACGCGAACGAAGGAGCCGGGCTGGAGGACTTCCCACGGCGGCTCCCGCGAGGTCCAGGCCAGGGCGGTCTCGAAGAGGGTGGTTCCGGACTGAAGCGTGAGCAGGTAATTGTCGGCGCGCGGGGTCATGCCGAGGAGCAGGCCATCGATGGAAACGAGTCGGGAATCGGACTTCAGCGCCTCGGCGGGACTAACCGGCGCGGGCTCGGGCGCTGCGGCGCGTTCGCCGGTGCGGCGGTAGGCGGCGTCTTCCAGCACCGCGCCGTATTCGCCGCGCGCCGGATAGCCCACCGCGTCGATTTTGTCTCCGGGCCGCAGTCGCGGGATGGATTGGCTGGTGCGAAGCTGGAGGACTCCGATGCCATCGACGATAGCCACCCACTGCCCGGGTTGGCAGCCCGCGACCGTCCCACCGACGCGGATGCGGTGCTCGACTTCAGAGTCGGGCCGGCATTGGCGGAGATTCTGGAGGAGCACCGGGGGCACGCTAAAAGGATCCTCGGGCGGGGCGCGCGTCACGGCGATGTCGGAACGGCGCGTGACGAGCAGGCGGAAGTTGAAGACGCGGCCGTCGTTATTCGACAAAGCCGCCGGCACGCCCTGCACGGTGACTTCGGCGTCGACGAGCCGCTCGGCGTCCTCGGGCTGGTAGTCCAGCGCCCAGGTGCGAAACCGCGCGCCGGAAGCCGCGACGTCGAGCAGGAGCCGGGGCGGCTTTTGCTCGGGATCGACGTGGGCGCTATGGACGATGCCGGCGATGCGCACCCACTGGCCGATTTCATTGCCCGACATGACCTGGTCGTAGGTGACGTCTCGCGAGGGCGGCATTTCTTTGCGGTCGATGGGGAGGATGGTAAAGGCCTCGACCATGGGGATGTACTCGCCCCAATAAGTGCGGCCGGTGATCTCGAGTTCATCGCCGAAGAAGAATTCATCGCGGCAATCGATCCGCCCGATGAAGACGCCGCCGGTGGAGTCCTGGACCACGAGATCCGTCCGGCGCGCCGGGTTACAATAGGTGACGATGGCGCGGAGGTCGACTTCGCGGCCTTCGTCGGCCTCGGTGGCGGTGAGCCGGCGGATGTCTCGGATCTTCGAGATCGTTTGCGCCTGAGCCAGGGCGTCGCCGAAGACCGCCGCCAGGAGGGTGGCGAGGCTGGCGAACAAGAGGGAGGAACGCATGGGGGGCGCGCCCGGGAACGGCCACCGGGGGGGATGCGCGGCAAGGTCCGTTTCGTGGAAGGGGAGGTCAATGGGATTTTGTGGGGGGAGGAGAGCTCCAGGCTGAGGCGATGGGGCGCGGGGCGGAATGCGTTTGCTGGCATTGACTGGTCCTTCTGCCGTTCCAGCTACTTGTGGCGCAGGTCCTCGGCATGGTCCCGTGGTAAGTCAGAGGGGAGACTTCGTGTCTTCGTGTGCGCCTTTTTTTCAGGATAGGATTCGAGTTAGGCAGCCGCATGCTGCGAAGTTCGTACGGCGAAAATTTCACACGAAGACACGAAGGCACGAGGCTCACCCGCAGACCTTCCGAAGGGAAGCTCCAGATGCGACGGACGGACTTCCGGTGGGGCATTTAAGTGGCGGCATTTTCATGCGATTCTGGCTTTTCCCAATTTGGCAGCATCAAGAGGCATCGTGATCCCCCGGGTTTGCCTCCAACAGGGCGAGCACGATGCTTCGGTCGAGGGATGAGGTCGGGTTTGAACTTTTCTCGACCTGCCCTCTCCGAAAGCGGCGGAGAACCGCGCGCACTCCAAAACCTGGCGGTATTATACGCTCCCACTGCACCCATGCGATCTTGGCCAAACAGCGGCGAGCGCAATCTATCGCGCGGGTCGCATCTTCATGCGACTTCCCGATTCTTGCTGCGGCCCGGTATTCTTCCGGCGGGCCGGAGGGCAAATTCCGGTTCGTTCCCCCAAAATCCGATAACACGCACTCTTGTTATGATCCAGAACACGCCTTGGCGCGGCTCTGCCGGCCGCCTCTTGTCCCTGATAGCTGGCGGCACCGCAATCCTCTCGCTGTCCGCAACCTCAAGCTTTGCCGCGGTCACGTGGCCGAGCGATCAAATCCTCCCTTCGTTTTCCACCACGGCGACGACGCTGGATTATCCCCACCCGGCCAATTCCGACGAGACAACTTTGTTTGCTTCGCTCAAGGGCGTCGTCAATGCGACGCAGCCGCGTATCGTAACCTATGAAGGCGACAGCGTCGTCCCCTGGATGACGGCGCTCGGCTACAGTTATGTGCAGCCGGCGGATAACTGGACGCTTATCACCAAATATCTCAGCGAAATTCCGGGCCTGATTGTCTATGACACCGCTCAGCCGGATACGCTGAACCTGGCCACGACCATCGCCGGCCAGCGTCATGCGCTCGTCGCGCCGCCCTCGCTCGTGGCGCGCCTGACCGCGGCGCCGTATAGTCTTCCGATCCTCGTCGATCTGCGCGGACAGTACACGAGCAAGCTCGCGGTCTACCAGGCGCTGTATAACAACTATTGGTCGGGTTCCACCCACCGGTTGTTAATTGGGCTGAACCCCACGATCAGCGGCGCCGTGCGGGAGTACGCCATTGCGGTCGGCGCGGCGGTGGTCTGGCTGGATCCGCGGACCTCAGCGGAGAATACTTTGCTCAATAGCTTTTTCACCTCCATGGGCGCCGGGACCACCTATATGGGCTGGTGGCCGGAGGAGCAATCCGGCGTGACCGCAGCAACACAGCACGGCATCGCGACGGTGGCGAGCGATTGGTCGACCAATCTCACGATGTTCAGCGGGACGTCCCGCACCGTGAATGTAAAGCCGACGCCGCCAAAGCCGGCATTGCAAAACAAAATCTACGTCGGCTTTATCCTGAGCGACGGCGACAACCTGCAATACGTGGAGCACCTGTTCAAGCAGCTCTGGGACAATGCGGATCGCGGTAAGACGCCGATCGGCTGGACGGTGTCGCCCGCGATGCTCGATGTCATGCCGGGCGCGCTCAACTACCTCTACAACAGCGGCACGGCAAACGATTGCCTCATTTCCGGGCCGTCGGGCCTCGGGTACGCCTATCCAAACTCGATGACGCAGACGCAGTTGGATCAATACGTCACGCGATCGGAAGACTACACGCGGCGCGCGGGGCTCAAAGTCATCACCGTGTGGAATACCATCACCGGAGGCATCAATGCGACGGTCGGCGCAGACTTCGCCTCGAAATGCCCGGATATGCTTGGCCTCACGGCCCAGAATACCGGCGGCGGCCTGACGGTGTACGGCAGCGGGTATAGCCGCCTGCCCGGGTATGCTCTGGATTGCAACTATGGGACTAATGAACAAGCGCTGAAGGATGCGATCGCGTCGGCGTCGAATGGCTGGAGCGGGACGGCGCCACGCTTCATCCTCGTTCAGGCGCAGCCGTGGCAGGGCGTGACGCCGACCAGTTTTCTCAACGTCATGAACTCCCTGGATGCGAACCATATCGTGGTGCGACCGGATAATTGGTTTCAGCTCCTGCGGGAATCCAATAAAATGCCGGTCGTTTTCGAATCGGAAGGGCTTACGGTGGCGGCTTCGAGCGGCGACACGCATCGCATCCTGGTGGAGCCGGGGCTGAGCGGGGGAAGTGGGACGATCCTGGATGCCACGGCAGTGGGAGACTACGTGACGTATGCCGTGCCGAATATCACGGCGGGGACGTACAATGTGAAGGTCGGGATGAAGAAGATCAATACGCGGGGCATCATCCAGCTCGCGGCCTCGCGCTTGGATCAGCAGGGATTTTCGAATATTGGCACGACATTCGACGAGTACAGCGCGACCGCTGCGTACACGGAAGTCGATCTCGGCGCTTGGACTCCGGGGACGACGAGCGACAAGGCATTTCGTTTTACGGTGACAGGGAAGAATGCGAGCAGCAGCGGGTATTCTCTTTGTATCGACTATATTAAGCTGACCCGGCAATAGTTTCTGTTGGGACGGTCGGCTGGTTTTCTCCCGCAGAGAACGCGGAGATGCGGAGGGATTTGGATTTCGCTCCAGGCTCCTCTGCGTCTCAGCGCCTCTGCGGGACTTTTTGCAGTCATAACAAGCGGCGCTTGAGGTTGGCTAAATCGCGTGCACACCGCTGCACTTCCCTGAGAGCGCGGGTGAGGCGACTGGAAGCCGCTTTTACGACTTATTCGAGCGCTACTTCTGGATCTCAGATTTTGGCGGTTCACTGATCGCTGTTCCCTCCCCACCACGTCTCCGACGCACCGCGCGAGGTTGCAAACCTCGCCTACTTTGGCGCCGCGTTTCCCAGCGCGAGACGGGCAAATTCGCGTCTGGCCACGCAAGCCAAATTATAAAGTGTAGCGACGCATCCAGAGGTAAGAGCGACTTCCAGCCACTTTCCAAGAGCGAACTGCATTTAGCGGCAGTTCGTATTTAATTTAGCAAAAAGATGCTATCAGCGCTCTTTTTTACAGTGAAAGTTGACCTCCAATGTGATGCTTCCGCACCGGGCGGGCGGGACGCCTGCGTTCCTGGGAGGGGCCGATCGTGCTTGCAGCGTAAACAGTAATCCGCAAAAAAATTGGCTTGGCTCGAGGGAACAAATCGACGGGTGGTTCATCGCATCTCGTAGTGCGCGTTCACGGGAACGTCGCGCCGTCGCAACGAACTTACACGATCATGAACTCGATCCCGAATCTCCCTGTTTCCGAAATTTCCACTGCCGCAGAGCCTGCGGCTCAGCCGCCCCGGCCCGAGGGCCAGCCGCGCCGCTCGTTTCTCAGAAGCCTCGGCATAGCCGCCGCAACCTTGCCCGTCGCCGAGCTGCTGGCGGACGATCGCAAGAAACAAAATGGCCTGAAAATCAATGTTGGGCACGTGACCAATGGGGACGCCGCCATTCTGCGTTTTCTCGCCGCCGCCGAGCTCATCGAGACGGATTTGTGGCAGCAATATACCGAAATCACGCTCGGCAACCCAGGCTTTGGCAATGCTTTGGCGCAACTCGACGAAGACATGGCGCAATACGTCAGCGACAACACCGATGACGAATTGAGCCATGCTAATTTCCTCAATGCCTTTCTCCAGGCCACCGGCCACACGCCCGTCAATCTCGATGTCTTCCGGACGCTGCCGAGCAGCACGGCCACGGGCGCGCAGCAGACGGGTCGTTTGACGAGCCTGGCGAATCTGACCGTCGACACCAGCTGGTATCTGCGCTATCGCAGCGCGGATAATCCGGACCTCGGAGCCACGTTTCCGCAATTTATTAACATCGTCAATCGGCCAGCCATTCCCGCCCACGACTTGACCACCGGTTCGGATGAGCTTCAGGCCATTGCGAATACGGCTGCCTTTCATTTCGCCACCATCGAGCAGGGCGGCTCCAGTCTTTACGGCTCGCTCGTACCGAAGGCCACCAATCAACAAGTGCTCCGCATTCTCTACGGCATCGGCGGGGCCGAGGTGTCCCACTTTACCCTTTGGCACGACAAGGCGGGCAATGCTCCAGCCGTGAGTGTGCAAGGTGTTACTTTCCCGGATATGGGATCGTTCGACGGCGACGAGACCCGCCAGAATAACCTGATCCTGCCGGAGCCTTGCAAATTCATCGACGCGCGGCTGCCGGAATGTTCCGTGATACGCCCGACTCTCACCCCAAATGGCGGCGCCATGGCGGCCGTTGCGGGACTTACGGCATCGGGCCTTTTCCAAGGGCAAACGCCGGCCTTTTTCGCCGCGCTGCGGGGCTTGGCCCTGGCAGCCGACGCAGCGCGGCGTGAGCCGCTGTTCGGCTTCTAGCTTTCGGCGCAACCCTCGCTCGCGCTGGACGATAACCTGCGGAACTAAGGCGGATCGATAATCCCGCGCTTGATGGCGATGACCACGGCATGCGCGCGGTCGCGCGCTTCGAGTTTGTGAAAGATCCGCGCCATGAAGACTTTGACGGTGGCTTCGGCGATGCCGAGGTGATCAGCGATTTCCTTGTTGCGTTCGCCGGCGGCCGCTTTGGCCAGCACTTCGCGTTCGCGTGGGGAGATTTCCATCTTGTTGTCGCGATCGTGGAGGAGCTCGGCCAGTTCGGGCGGAAAGTAAGTTTTGCCGCTGTTAACAGCGCGGATAGCTTCCACGATTTCCCGGCGCTCGGCGGACTTTAACAAATACCCGAGCGCGCCTGCGCGCACCGCGAGATGGATGTGTTCATCGCCATCCAGCGCAGAAAGCATGAGCACCTTGGCCTCTGGAAATTCGGCGCGCAGCAGCGCGGTGGCTTCGGCGCCGTTCGGCCCGGGCAGCCGCCAATCCATAAGCACCACGTCGGGGAGATGCTTGCGATACGCCTGAAGCAACTCTTCGCAGTTGCCGGCCTCGGCGACGACTTTGAGATCTTTCTCCACGCGTAAGGCGACGGCGAGGCCGCGGCGCACCATGAAATGATCGTCGACAAGCAGGACTTCGATAGCGCCGTTCTTCATCATGGGCAGGGCAGGGGATCGGGGATGCAGACTTTTACTTCGGTGCCGCGGCCGGGCGCGCTGGCGATGGCAAAGACGCCCTTCATGCGAAGCGCCCGTTCGCGCATTCCGGCCAGCCCATAGCGGCCGGATTCATGTTCAGCGACCGTCTCAGGATCGAACCCGGCGCCATTGTCCACCACGCGCAGGCTGATTTCACGCGGGCTGAAGCCGAGGCGGATGGTCACGCACTCCGCGCGGGCGTGTTTGAGCGCATTGGTGAAGCTTTCCTGAGCAATGCGCAGAAGATGGTTCTGGATGACTGCGGACAAAGGGTGCGGCGAACCCTCGACTTCCACTTGCAAACGCAAGCGCGCGGCTTGCGCGCTGCCGGAAAGTTGTTCGCGGATGAGTGAGGCGACGTCGGCGGAAGCAAGGGCGCCGGTTCGCAATTCCCAGATGGCATGGCGAGCCTCCTCGCGGGTGTGGCGAGTCATTTCCGCGGCCTCGCGCAGGAGTTCCCGAACCAGATTGGGATCATCGGCCTCGGCTTCCGCGGCTTCGAGCGTGAGCCCGAGACCCACCAGATGTTGCTCGAAGGTGTCGTGAAACTCCCGGGCGATGCGCACGCGTTCCGCTTGCAGGGTTTGCTTTTCCAGATGATCGCGAATGACCTCGGTCTGCGCCGCCACCCGTCGTCGCAGAGCGGCGATCCAGAGAAAGGCAGCGGCGGCAATGCCGGCCGTAATGGCCAGGGCGAATAACATTCGACGCACCGTCCACCAGGGCGGGAGGGCCAGGAGAGAAATGTCGTTGGCATCGCGCATCCAGATTTGAAAAGCGAAGGGCAGGCTATTGGCGCCGGGAGATGGTTGCTCTGGAGCTACGCAAATGCCCGTAAGGCGCAGGCGACTGCCGCGCGGGTAGCGAGCGGCGTGGGAACTTCCCGAAGGCATGGCTAGACGCGCGCAGACCGCGGTCTGCCCGGCCAGTACGATGAGGGAGTCTTCTTCCAGGCCTTCCTGCGCGCTGAGCAGAGTGCCTTCGAGCGAGACCAAAGACCCGTCGTAGTCTCCGCGGATAAGCTCTTCCGGGGCCACGGCCCGCGGCGCCGGCGGCGTCTCCTGGCGAATGATGCGAGCGATCGCGTCGCGCAGCACGGGCTTGCGATTGGCGCTTTCGATGCGCCCGGCGACGTCGAGCAATTGCCCGGCTCGAAAGCCGAGCGGCTGGCTCGTCTGCACCCAGAGGCTGCCCGAGTAATATCCGTTCTCGCGCACATGCATGAAGAAGCCATGGCCGGGCCGGGCCAGGGTGATCTGGCCTTGCAAATGAATCCGCTCCGGCGGGCGGGGTTGGATGAATAATTCGCTGTAAGCCTTCGGAGGCTCGCGAAATTTCTCTTCGAGAAAAGCCGGGTCCGGCTCGCACTGCTCCAGAGTGGGAACATAGAGCGCGGTGCGCGCGACGCCGCCGCGATGGTTGTCAAATGCGCCGAGCACTCCGCGGAGAATCACCGGAATGCCGGTGAGAAAAGTCGGCAGATCGCGGCCATCCGGGTATCCGCCAAGCAAGGCTTCAAAAGACGTGCCGTTGACATCGAGGTCCAAACGCGCGCGATCGTTGATTCGCTCGATGCCGCGAATGTTGCCCCGCACTGCGATCCACTCGGCATCGTTAGCCTCGTCGCCGAGGTGCTCCGGCGCAACCTCCTTGGCTGGAGGCAGCGGGCCGTGACCCAGCAGCTGAATCTCCGGCAAGGTATCGGTTGCGCCTGTAACAATCGTCGCGGTAAGGCCGGCCGCTGCGATGCCGCGCACCTCGACCCGGTCGCCGGGGGTGAAATGGGTGGCGGTCGTCGTGCCCAGATAGATTCCGCCGGTGTCGTCGCGGAAAAAAGTGAGGTACCAATGGGCTTCGCTGTAGGTGATGACGCCGCGTAAGGCGACCGCCGGGTGAGCGCGGACTTCGTCGCGACTCAAGTTCCGGATTTCGCGCACGGTTCGCAGCGGCGCGGTCTCGGAAGCTGCGCCATCGGAGGGCAGTGCAGCAACTGCAATGAGACCGATGGCGGCTATCCAATGGAGGGAACTGGACATCGCGGAGACTATCGGGGGAGGACTGCTGATTGTCTTGAAGAAAATCTGAGCGTCGTAGATCAGGACGTTTTCGATTGTCCCGTCGTTCCGAGGCGCCATGATGGCCGGCGTGAAATCCAAGTTCGTTCGCACGCGGAGCGGCCGCTTCTTGTTCGTCGCTCTTTTGTTTTATGTGTCGTGTGGGATGCGGAGCTTCGGGGAGGCGGTCTCGGGCGAAGAAACGTCTGGCGCTTCGAAAACACCTGCGCTTCGGCGAACGGGCGACTTCCTGGCGATCGAGCTCCACGCTTTGGACACAAAGGCAGCGCCGCTTGAAATGGACGACGGAGTGTTCAGGGTTGGCATTCAGCCGAGCATTGGCGATATGAATGGCTTCGATTTAAAGCGAGGCCGATTCCACGTCACGGATAGTCAATTGGCGGAACTGGCAAAATGGACGCAATTGCGGCGGTTGGACGTGTTCGGTTGCGATGCCACCGATGCCGGTATGGCGCACCTTGCGGAATTGGTTCAACTCGAAGAACTCAGGGTCCCAGGAAATGACAAGATTACCGATGCCGGTGTGGCGAGCCTCAAAGATCTGAAAAAGCTGAAGATGCTCGATTTGTACAGAACACAAACCACCGATGCCGGACTAGCCAAACTCGAGGCCTTGCACGATCTCGAAGACTTGCAATTGGGCGAGACAAAAATTACCGACGCGTCCGTCGGGTTCATCTGCGGGCAGATGAACCTGTCCGAACTCGACTTGAAACATACGCAGATCACGGACGATGGTTTTGCCCAAATCGGACGTTTGAAAAAGCTGCGCTGGCTTTGCTTAAATAATACGAAAATCACCGATGTGGGGTTCGGGCGGCTCAGTGAGTTGGTCAATCTGGAATCGCTATTTCTGGAGTCGACCGAGGTGACCGATGACGGATTGTCTCACTTGGCGGGAATGCTGAAGCTAAAAAACCTTTATCTGAACAGAAGTAAAATTACGGATGGTGGCCTGGAAAAGTTGGCGGTTCTGAAAAATCTGGAATCGCTAAATCTGGAGTCGACTGAGGTGACCGGTGACGGATTTTCTCACTTGACCGCAATGCTGAAGCTGAAAAACCTCTATCTGAACAATAGTAAGATTACGGATGGTGGCCTTGAAAAATTGGCGCTTCTGAAAAATTTGACGGCGCTGTACCTCGACAACACCGCGGTCACAGACGGCGGCTTGAAAGCGCTGGGCGCGCTGCATCAGCTGAAAGATTTGGAGCTTTTGGAGACGGCGACGACGGACGCGGCGTATGCGGAGCTGAGGCACGCTGTGCCGGGATTGTCAGTTCGAGGGACCACGCGCCGGCGCTGAAGCGAATTTGCGAGCCGAACAAATTGCCAAGCGCTTGCCGACCTTCGAACATCAATCCCGCGGCTCCCGGAGGAACGCCAGCAGGTCTCGCAGCTCCTGTTCCGTCATGGCGTAATCGAGTGCGGGAGGCATGAGTGAAACCGGGAGCGGAGTGCGGGAGACGATGTCGGCGACCTTGTACTTTGTGCGGGCGCCGGTGGCGTCGATGAGGATGACTTCGCTTTTGTTATCTTCGAAGGCATCGATGCCGCTGACTTCGCGGCCGTCTTTCAGTTTGAGGAGATACTGGGTGAAGGCGGGGGCGATGTCTTTGCTCGGCTCGCGGATGGCGGTGAGCAATTGTTCGGGAGAGAAGGTGCTGACTTGGGTGAGATCCGGACCCACATTGCCGCCGCGGTTTTCGATGGAGTGACAGGTGTAGCAACGCGGGCCTTTCGGGTGATAAAAGAGACGGCGGCCTGCTGCGGGATCGCCCTGGCCTTGGAGAACGGCGGGCCAGGGTTGGGTGGCTGGAGGATGGGAGGCGGCGCTAGCGGCGAGGGCTGGGTCTGCCGCGTGACTTTGGACGGCAGGGCTGGTGCGGGTTTGGAGGAGGAGCTGTTGGAGCAGGTCGGGCCGCTCGGCCGATGGGCAGGCTACAAACACGGCGGTGTAGTCCGCCTCCGTCAGAGAGCCGCGCAGGGCTCGCAGGGCTTCATTGCGAACGATGGGATGTTGGTCCACGAGCGCGGCGTGTAGAACTTGCTGCGTCTCCGGCTTTTCTGCCGATGCGGCGAGGCCGGCTAAAGCGTCGGCGCGGAATTCGGCGTCGGCTGAAGAGTCTATGGCGACCGTGCGGAGTCGGGCTTGGGATGCGTCGTCGCGCCGCGCCGCCAGGATATGAAGCGCTTCGCGGCGAACCGCAGGCGCAACGTCTTTGAGCAAATTGGCAAGTTGATCTCCAGGAATTGCAGCCTCATCGACCGGCAGCAACTGGAGTGAGAGCGCGCGCAAATCGGCAGGGCGCGCAGGATCGAGGGCGATTTGGCGAGTCTCGGAGATGGTGGCCTGTGTATCCGGCTTGCCGCTTACGAGCATCTGGATTGTTGCGAGATAGGCGAGGAAGGTCTGGCGCGTGAGGGGCGACTGGAGCGACTTCTCCAACTGAGGGCGAAAGTCGGCGAGCCGATCCTCAGCGATCCACTGCAGGGCTGCGCGGCGTACGGCGCCGTCGGCATCGCCAAGCCAGAGAGGGAGGTGTTGGATGCCGTCTGGCATTCGTTCATGACCGCGCCGATAGGCTAACAGGACGGCCAGGCGAACGCGTGGATTCGAGTCGGCAAGGGCGGCGGAGAGGAGATCAGGCTTCGCGCCGGAGGCCAAAACGGTGATCGCAGCGTGAAAAAGATAGGGATCGGTCACGGACAGGGACGCGATGTCGACCGAAGAGGCGGCAGGTGAATCGTCGGCTTTTAGAAGAGCGTCGAGTTTTGTCTCCGCGGAGTCCTTTGTTAGACGATTGGCCGCGGGATTGGCGGATGCCGCCTCGCCGCTTTTGCGCCGCAAGCGCCAAACGCGACCCTTCCCGTGGACTTCGTAAGAGCCATCCACCCAGTCCGAAATGACTAGTGAACCGTCGGGTGCTTGGGCTAAGCCGGAAGGGCGAAAATCGTTGCCGCCGCGCAGCACCCACTCTGGTGTGCAGGAAAAGGAAGCGCCGCGCCGGGTAAGGGGAAGTCGCTGGATGCCATGATCGCACCAGGTGCAGCCTAGAAGCCGCTCGTCATCTGCCGATGAAAGGCCAGTATGGCACTGGATGATGCCGGTAGGGGCTTCGCCCACGAGTGTGACTGGAGGCAGCGTTCCTGGAATCTGGCCGAACCAGGAAAGAAATGGATGATCGACGATGCGTCCGTAGCGATACCGAAAGCCAAAATCGCCGCCTTTCACGACCTCCAGGAGGCGGCACAGCGAGCCGGCGCCTGGATCGTTATCCAGGGCAAAGAGTCTTCCTTGGTCGTCGAAGGTCAGTCCGAAGGGGTTCCAGAAGCCGAGAGCAAAGCGTTCCAGCTTGGCGCCATTGAGATCGGCGCGAAAGACGCCGCCTTCGTCGGACCCGTGGATGGTCACGCCGTCGGACCCGGTGATCTTCCACGGACTGCCATGGTTTTCTCCCAAGCCAACGTAGAAATGGCCGTCGTGATCGAGGGTGATGCCAGAGAGACCGTTGTGCGGGTAGTCGTCTTTGGTGTCCATTTTGAGGAGGGACACCCGCTCATCTGCGCGGCCCTGGCCGGCGGTGTCGCGCAGGCGAAAAATTTCGGCGCGGGTGGAAACGATCACCACGCCATCAGGCAGCAGCCGCAGGCCCATTCCATTGCTGAAGCCGTCGGCAAAGACGCTGATCTTCCGCGCATGGCCATCCGGGCCAAAATCGTCCAGGATGAGGACCTGATCCGTGGGCGGGCCGGGGTAGTTCTTTGGGCGAAAGTGGGTGTTATTTTCCAGCACCCAGATCCGGCCCCGGCTGTCGACATCGATGGCCGTCGGAGTGAGGACTTCTGGCTCCTGCGCGACGAGATCGACGACGAGGCGATCGTCGGTGGGAGTGGGTGGGGCGATTTCCGCGCTGAGTGGGGCGGCGACGGCGAGGGCGAGGAGCGCGAAGGCTGCGCGTGCGGCCGGGGACGGGAGGAAAGGCATGGATGGGAGCTTTTCAACTACCATCGTGCACTGTCAACGCTGTCGCTTCTTGGCAGGATTTCTAAATACGAAGGTAAGCTGCCAGACAGCGGGCAATAAAGTCTCGCGTAGCGTTGGGCGCAGCGCGAAGGCCACGCTTGTGGGCGCCAGGGATGGCGCCCCTCCTTGGGCGCCCCGTTTTCTCACGTCCCGCGAAGTTGGCCAAACTCCAGTGGCTGGCAGTTGCCAGCCCAATAGGATCGAGGTTGTCGATGTATTGTGGGCGGCGCCGCTGGCCCGCAGACACACCGCCTTCCCGCGGACCAACCGCTCCCACCCGCGGACGCCCCCTCCATGCGGAACAGGAGTTCCGCTCCTTGGTCCGCACGAAGCTGGAGCTTCGCGCGAGCGCATCCCGCAGTTGCGGGATGCGCTTGCGCTGCGAAGCAGCGCACCGGCGTTGCCAGGCAACGCCGGTCTTTGGCTGCCGCGTCAGTTTACGTAGACGGCTTCGTTCGACATCATGAGGGCCTGGGCGAAGGTCTCCCACGGATTGAGCGGGGCTCGGTCGACGATCGTTCCCTGGTTTTGGATCGCCTTCGTGCCGCTGTCACTCATGGCGCGGTCCTGGACGCGCTTCTTGGCCTGCTCTTCGGCTTTGGCATCGATGTCTTTCATCGCCGTGACCACGGCGGGCTGCTTGTCGACTTCTGTGCCGAGGAATTTCACGGCCATCTCCGTCTCCGCTGCGCTGCGAATGGAGCGCTGGAAGATGATCTGGAAGATGGCGTTGAGCCGCCGCGGGCCGTTGCCGGCATTGCGGAATTCCGGCCGGGCGACGATCTTCCGCGCCACGTCGACGGACATGGGGCTATTCATGAGGAAGAGCGCCTGCTGCGGCACCACGGTCGAGGTGCGAGTGCTGTTCGGCATATCCGGATTGGAGAAGTCGAAGTTCTGCAGTAGTTCTGGAAGATTCCCGCGGTCCACATAGCCGTAGACCGAGCGACGGGTGGAGTAGGGCTCCTCCGTGAGATTGACGGGCTGGCCGCCCATTTTCGAATCGAGCGTGCCGGCCATCACGAGGAGGGAATCGCGCATCGCTTCGAAGTCGAGGCGGCGGATATTCGCCCGCCAGAGCAGGCGGTTTTCCGGGTCGATCGTCTCGTACTGGCGACGGGTGTCGCTGCTCTCCTGGTAGACGCGGGAAAGCATGATGAGCTTGTGCAGCTTCTTCACGTCCCAGTTCTGGTCCATGAGGTAGGAAGCCAGATAGTCGAGCAGTTCCGGATGGCTCGGGGCCTCGCTTTGCGTCCCGAGATCGTCCGGTGTGCGGACGAAGGCCTGGCCGATGTGGTGCATCCATACGCGGTTCACGAGCACGCGGGCCGTGAGCGGATTGTTTTTACTGGCGATGGCCTGTGCGAGTTCCAGGCGGCCGCTGCCTTCCTTGAAGGGAAGGGGAGCGCCATTCGACAAGCATTCCAGGAAGTGGCGAGGCTCAACCGGGCCGCGGGTTTCGGCCTGGCCGCGGATGAAGACCGCGGAATTCTGCGGATGGGGCTTGTCCAGCACCACCATCGCCCGCTCCGGCACGCCGGGATCGGTGAGCAGCAATTCATTGATTTTGTTAAAGGCGAAGCCGCCCTTGCCGCGGAGCTGGAGTGGCCAGCCGCCGATCGCCGAGCGCAATTCGTCGGTATTCAGCTTGTAAGCCGGGATGATCTGCAAAGGAGTCGCAGCGAGATGCACGATGGTGGGATCGACTCCGGCGACCGACGAATCGTCGTTTTTGCCCGAGCTGCCCATCATGCTCATCATCATCATGGAGTCGGGCTTCATTTCCGACATCATCATGTTGCCCGTGCCTTTGGGATCCACATTCGCGGTGGTGGCGGTCTGCTGGCCGGGAACAGTCTTCGCGGCGGCGTACGCCTTGAAGACATCTGGCGCCTTGGCGTCGATGCTGGTGAAGATCTTGCCGTAGATGGCGGCGATATCTTCGAAGGTCTTGGGCTGCGCGTCCTTAAAGGCCGCGGTGACGATCGGGTTGTACTTCTTGTCCTTCGCGACCTGCGCGGCGATGGCTTTCCAGCTGTCGCCTCCCTCGAGGAAGCAGGCGAAGGGACCGAAGATGTCGTTGTTGCGATTTGTCAGCCGGCCGCGCACTTCATTGACCACCGTCCGGTCGAGTTTTTGCTCGTCGGACATCTTTTCCGCTTTCTGCTGATTCTCTTCGCTCGAGTCCTTGCGGCTGTAGTGAGCCACCAAAATGTAAGAGGCCGCTTTGGCGCGGAATTCCGAAGTGTAGTCGCCCAGCGTCTTGTAATACTTGTCCCGATTTTCCTGCTCGAGCACGGCAAGCTTAGTATCGAAGTCGGCCTTCTTCTTGGCGTCGACGTCTTTGATGACGGGATCTTCCTTCGGTTCCGCGATGCTGGAGAAAACGCCGTGCAGCGAGTAGTAATCCTTTGTCGGGATCGGGTCGAACTTGTGATCGTGGCAGCGGGCGCAGGCGACAGTCATGGCCAGGAAGGCCTTGCTCACAACGTCGATGCGGTCGTTGATGACGTCGTTCTGGTTGCCGAAACGTTGGCCCACAGTAACAAAGCCGAGCGCGGCGAGATTTTCCGGTGGGTTGTTGGGCAATTTATCCGCCGCCAGCTGCTGCAGGATGAACTTGTCATACGGCAGGTTGTTATTGAACGCATTGATCACCCAATCGCGATAGGTGTAGGCGTACGGCAGGCGATAGTCCTGATTCTGCGCATTGCGTTCGCCGGTAGTGTCGGCGTAGCGAGCGCTGTCCAGCCAGAAACGGCCCCAGCGTTCGCCATAGTGCGGGCTGGCCAGCAGGCGATCGATGACTTTGCTGAAAGCCACGGGCAGCGGGTCCGGGTCGGCCAGGAAGGTGTTCATTTCCGCCGGGGTCGGCGGCAGGCCGATGAGATCGTAGGAAGCACGGCGCAGCAGCGTCTCGCGGCCGGATTCACCGGGATTGTCCTTCAGATCCGGAGCGGGCGTCATGCCTTTCGCCTCCAGCCTGGCAAGGATGAAGTTATCGACGGGCGTGGTCGGCCAGCCGGTATTTTTCACCGTCGGAACGGCCGGCTTCTTGACCTGCTGATACGCCCAGTGGGAGCGCGCCTCGTCGGTGAGACCGCTGAGTTTCTTCACCGCCGCTGTGCGTGGATCCGGAGCGCCCATCTTCACCCACTCGGTCAGATCGGCGATCTGTTCCGCCGAAAGCTTTTGATCTTTCGGCGGCATTTTCAGATCGGGATCCGAGTAAGAAATCGCAGTAAGGAGCAGGCTCCCTTTGAGGTCGCCGGGCTTGACCGCCGGTCCGTTCTCCCCGCCCTTCAGCGTGGCATCCTTGGTGTCGAGAGTGAGACCGCCTTTCGATTTGCCGGCCTCGATGGAGTGGCACTTATAACAATTTTGCGAAAGGACGGGGCGAACTTTGGACTCGAAGAACTGCGTCTGCTCCGGCGTGAGATCCGCGTAAGCGGTCACGGAGATGGAGGACGCAAATGCTGCGGCGATGAAGTGGCGGGTCTTGAGCATACGGATCGGCGTAATCAGCGATAGGGCATCAACCGGGGGGATGAGGCACTGCCTGGCAACTAGGCGATAATGTCTTTGACGACGTTGCCGAAATTGTCCGTGAGACGGAAATCGCGGCCATTGTAACGATAGGTGAGCTTCGTGTGATCGAAGCCGAGGAGACCGAGAATGGTGGCGTGGAGGTCGTGGATATGGACCTTGTTTTCCACAGCGCGGGCACCGAATTCATCGGTCGCGCCGTAGGTCGTGCCGCCCTTGACGCCGCCGCCAGCCATCCAGCAGCACATCGCGCGGCCATTGTGGTCGCGGCCGGGAGTCGCGTTGCCGTTGCGGTCTTTCGTGACCGTGCGGCCAAATTCGCCGCCCCAGATGACGAGGGTCGAGTCGAGCAGCCCGCGCTGCTTGAGATCCTTGAGCAGGGCGGCCGCAGGACCGTCCACATCGCCGGCGCGACCGCGCAGGCTGCGCTCCAGATCGCCGTGGTGATCCCAGCCGCCGGCGGAGACCTGGACAAAGCGGACGCCGCGCTCCACGAGGCGGCGGGCGACGAGCATGCGCGCGCCCATGTCGCTCTTGCCGTAGAGCGCCTTCACGTCTTCCGGCTCCTTGCTGATGTCAAAGGCGTCGGTGGCTTCCGTCTGCATGCGGAAGGCGATTTCGAAGGACTGGATGCGGGCCTCGAGCTGGGCGTCCTTTTGCAGGGCGCGAGCGTGTTCCTCATTCAGCTTCGACACGAGGTCGAGCTGGCGGCGTTGGCGATCGGTGGGGGAGAACTGGCTCTTGATGTTGAGCAGCACTTCGTCCAGGGGCATGCCCTGGTGGTAATTGACGTCGCAGCCCTGATACACGCCGGGCAGGAAGGAGGCCTGGCGCCACTCCGGCGCGCCGCCGAGGGTGATGAAGCCGGGCATGTTCTGATTCTCCGTGCCGAGGCCGTAGACGACCCAGGAGCCGAGGCTCGGCTTGGGAATCTGCAGGGAGCCGGTATTGATGAAACGCTGGGCGACGTCGTGCGCCGGGATGTCGGTCCAGAGCGAACGGATGACCGACATGTCGTCGATGCACTCGCCGAGTTTCGGGAAGACTTCGCTGACCTCGACGCCGGATTTGCCCGACTTCGTGAACTTGAAAGGGGAGCCGTAAGCCAGGCCATCGTGGCCGGGAATGGTCTTGTTATCGTACTTCGTCAGTTCCGGCTTCGGATCCCAGGTGTCCACGTGGGAAGGACCGCCTTCGGCGAAGATGTGGATGACCGACTTGGCCTTGACCTTGAACTGCGGCGCTTTCGGGGCCAGCGGGTTCAGGTTATCCACGCCGACCTGCGCGCCCTGGGCGAGAAAGGGATTGATGCCAAAGAGCGAGGCCAGACTGATCCCGCCAAACCCCATGCCCGTACGGGTCAGGAACTGACGGCGGGTGAAGATGGTGTCGTCAAAAGAAGCCGAGTGTTCCCGGCGAAATTTTTCCGTGTTGATGTGAGAGTCTGGGTGCATAGGAGTGAGGAGTGTAGTCGTGCGACGGGACTTAGGACGAAAGGAGGACCTGTTTGCAGAAAATCAGACCGGAGCTGGTATTTACTGCCGACCAATCCTGTGGGTGTTTGTTACAGCCAAAATCAGTCCAAAAGTCGGATAAGTCCATTTTTACCTTGCATTCGAGCTGTCGCATATTCGTGCTCTTTTCCCGCCAAGCCTGAGCATTGACGCATTTTTGCGGCGGAATCCGCTACGTGGGGCTGCGGACTATTAGCTGAATTGATGGCCCTCAGCCCTCACGTTCACTTACGGCAGCCTGGGCGCGGAGGAGGTCGTGAAGGGTAACAACGGCCAGTGGCCGACCTTTCTCGCCCGTGTCCGTGATCACGAGCAGTCCGCAGGCGGACTCGATGAGCAGGGCTTGGCATTCACGAATCGTTTGACTGGGCCGGGCGGTGACTGCAGGTGCCAGGCGAACGGGGCGCCGGTCGAGCTGCGCCAGCGCGGCGTCGGCGCGAAGGAGGATGCCGGCGAGGCTGTCATTTTCGACTACAGGAAAGCGTTGGTAGGGCGATTCCTCCAAAGCTTTGGCAATGGTGCTCTCATCGAGAGCGGTGAGGGTGATCGGCTGGAAATGCGCGATAGCGGAGATGGGCAGATTCTGCCAGCTGCGCAAATCACGCGGCGGCACTACGTGGGACATCTCGTGGCCATCCTGAAGCAGAGCAGATTCGTAGAAGTTCTCGCGATGACAGCGCCGGGCGACGAGCTGGCTTACGAGAGCGGCGATCATGAGGCCGGGCACGAGGGCAAATTGGTGGGTCATCTCGAAAATGATGAGCACCGCGGTGACCGGGGCCTGAACGACGGCGCCCAGGCAGGCGCTCATACCGCCGACGACGAGCATGACGCGGTCGGCGTCCTGCAGAGCGACAAAATGCCCGCTCACACTGGCGATCACCGCGCCGCACATCCCGCCGAAGAAGAGGCTTGGCGAAAATACCCCGCCACAACCGCCAAGGCCGTAGCAGACGATCGTGGCGGTCAGCTTCGCAAACAGCAATGCCGCGGCCAGTTTCCAGAGCATCCCCTGGCTCAGGGCCTGGGAGAGGTCATCGTAGCCCAAGCCAAAAACCCCGAAATGCCAGGTGCGCTGGTAGATGGTCATGCCCAGCGCCCAGGTAATCCAGCCGGCGAGCAGCGGACGCCACATCGGCGGGAGCCAGCGCCACTTGCGACAGCGGAGGCGAAGTCCCAGCGTGCTCCACTGGAAAAATGCCCCGGCCAGCGCCGCGAATCCTGCGCTGAAAGGCATAAAGGCGTAGGCGCGCCAAGTGGGTTCATCGATTCGCGGCAGATCGAAGGCCGGCTGTGCGCCCAGCAGCGCATGAACCACAAACGCACCGATGACGGAGGCCAGGAGCACCGGCCCGAGCAGGCGGCTGTTCAGGTCTTCGAGGATTTCTTCCAGCACGAAGGCTACGGCGGCCAGCGGCGCATTGAAAGCGGCCGCAAGTCCAGCAGCGGCGCCGGCCGCGGCGGCAGGGCGTTTGTTGTGTTTTGCCACGCCGAGAAGACCGGCGGTGGTGGAAGCGACGTTGCCGCCGAGTTGTACGCTCGGGCCTTCGCGGCCCAGGCTCAGCCCGCCGCCGATGCTCAGCGCGCTGGCGATGAATTTCACCCAAGCCACTCGGCGTGGCGTGTGGCCGAAGTCTTTCCAGAAGGCCAGTTTCAACTGTGGAATGCCACTGCCCGCCGCATCGGGGCAAAGCGTGGTCAGAAGCCAACCCGAGAGAATCGACACGCCCGAGATAATGCCCAGGCTGATCCACGGAAACCATCTTGGCGCCACTTGCGAGGGATAAGTGAAACTCGCCCAACTGATCCACGTGATGGCGACCTGGAAGGCTACGGCGACGAGACTGGCAACCAGGCCGTAGAGAGAGATGGAAAGGACGAAGCGGGTGCGGTCGGGTAGACGGGATACAGAGGCGAGAAGGCGTTGCGTCACCGATGCACGTTGCGCGGCAATGGGCGCGCGTCCAAATGAATCGCTCCAAAGTTGGTCGAGCGGGGAAATGGGAAATCCCGGTTGACTTGTCGCGTAGATTTGTGAACACCGCCCATGGCTCGGCCAGCCCCCCTTTCGGCCGCCTTCATGAAATTCCTCCCCTCAGAACGTCCATCCGGTCGAGGCGTTGGGCGCAGAGTAGTCTGGCTGCGCTGGCTATGGTGCATCGGGTGGATCGCCGCGAGTGGGGTCTCGGCGTTGGCGGACGACGCGGCGACAGCCGTGGGGAAAATGTCGGTGGCGGATTTTCAGGGGATCGTCTCCGAGCGGGAACGCGTTTTGGATTCATTTCGACTCGAAGGTGTGGTGTGCGCGGTCAATGCCGCGCGGCATTGGGTCGTGCTGCAGGATCGTACTGCGGCGGCGCTTTTCGAATTGCCGGCTTTGCCCGAAACCATCGCGGCGGGAGTCCCGATTGCCATTGTGGGGAAGAATTGCACCGTGGCGCAGGGACGCGCCGCCATCCAAGTGGGAACGGCTCCGACGATCAACCTGGACGGCGTTCATGGGGTTGTCACGAAGGCGGGGCGCATTGAGTTGCCGGCTGGGCGGGTCTCGATAAGGCTGGTGTGGTTCAATGGCCGCGGACCGGCGGCTTTGAAGGTCCAGTACCAGGCGGAAGGTCTGACGCGGCGTCCGATCCCTGATACGGCGCTCTGGCGCTCGGCGACCGGGAGCACGGATGCCGGTCTCAACTTTGCAGCCTACGAGGCGGATCAATGGGCCAACCTTGCCGATCTCTACCGCGCGACGCGCACGACGACCGGAACGGCGCCGAATTTCAACTGCGCCTTCCGTACGCGACCGGAAAATGCCGGCCTGGAATTTCAAGGCTATCTCGATGTGCCGCGGGCCGGGAATTATACGTTCTATCTGGAGTCGGACGATGGCGCGCAGCTGGAAGTTGGAAATCCGGCTGCCTGGTGTGAGGCGCTGCCGGTGAACCTTCAGAAGCCGGCGCCGCTGAGCCTGGACGAGCCGCTGACCTCGCAAGCGTGGTCCCAGTGGGTTGCAGGCGAAGGGACGATCACATTTGCAGCCAAGGACGGCGGGGACTTGAAGCTCGACCTCGGTTGCCGGGGCGGTCTGCTGCACGTGACCGTGGTCGACGGCGCGCCACTGCTTGGCCAGCCCTTGGTCCGCCAGCGGGTGCGTGTGACCGGGCTCTGCGAGCCTTCGCCGCTGGCCGCGGAAGCAACGCTGCGCCTGCTCGCCCCTTCCGCTGAGCAAGTCGCGATCGTCAGCGAGGCGGAAAACCGCCTGCCTTCCACCGTGCTCCGCACGACCGAACAGGTGCGCAATCTCGCGCCGGACGACGCCCTGCACCACCGGTCCGCGACGGTGGCCGGGGTGGTGACCTGGGCGTCGCCACATTCGGCGATGTTGCAGGACGCGACCGGCGGCGTCTTCGTTCTGTGGGAGTGGGGCGCCGACCTGCCGACCATTGGCGATCTCTGGGAGGTGGAGGGGCGCACCCTGCGCGGCGGGTTTGCGCCGTCCATATATGGGGCCAAAGTGCGATTTCTCGGCCATGCTGGCATGCCCGAGCCGATTCGCGCCAATTGGGACCAATTGGTTAATGGCAGCCTGGACATGGAATATGTCGATATCCAAGGGGTGCTAATTGCAGCCTCTCCGTCCGAGCTGACGCTCATGACTCGTGGGGGCAATATTCGGATACTCAATCATCCGGTGTATCCATTGCCCAGCCTGCTCACTCCAGCGTCCGAGGCCGCGGCCTATGTGGGGAGTGTGTTGCGGATTCGCGGAGTGGTCAGCGCCGAGTCCGACCCGCAGACCCGCCATGCGGTGGTCGGGGCCATTCGCCTGGGATCGGCCCTGGTGAGTGTGGAGGAGCGGCGGCCGGAGGATCCCTTTGCGGTCGCGACGAAGAAAGCGGCCGATTTGTTTCTCTTCGATGGGCGGGCCAATGCTTTTCAACGCGCGAAACTGGCAGGTCAGATCATTCATGCGCGGCCGGGCGCTTATTTCTTGCTCGATGGGCAGACTGGCATTCGCCTCCGGCTGGCAGACGCGCCGGCGTTGCGGGCCGGCGATCAGGTCGAGGCGGTGGGTTTTCCGCGCCTTGGCGGGCCTTCGCTCGTCCTGGAGGAGGCGGCGGCGCGCGTGACTGGACGCGCCGCCTTGCAGGCGGCGATGGCGGTGGCGGCGAAGGATCTCCGCGATCGCCGTCTCGATGCGACCCTGGTGCAGGTGGACGCGACTTTGTTACAGACGAGCGTCCTGCAGGGCGAGCCTGTGCTGGAGGTCCAGTCAGGACCGAATCGATTCGCAGCGCATCTGGAATCGACGCGCGCGGATTGGCCGGCGCCGCGACTGGGAAGTCGGCTGCAACTCACGGGCGCCTATGCCTGGAACGCTGCAGGGACCAGCGGGGATAACATTAATGGCTTCGAGCTTTTGTTAGATGGGCCGGGCGCGGTCAAAGTCTTGCAGGCCGGGCCCTGGTGGACCGAGCGCCGCATCCTGGCCATGGCGGCGGCTTTGCTTGGCGGATTGGCCATTGCCGTGATCTGGATTTCACTGCTGCGCAGGCAGGTGGAGGAACGAACGGCGCAATGGCAAAAAGAAATCGGCGAGCGGCAATTGGCGGAACATCGGCGTTCCCTGGAGCAGGAGCGCGCGCGAGTGGCGCACGATCTGCACGACGAATTGGGCGCCGGTCTCACCGAGATGGGCATCCTCGGCGCGCTGGCCAAGAATCCGAACGTGCCGCCGGAGGAAAAAGAAGGCTATCTGAATCGACTCACCGACTCGGCCAGCGCCCTGGTGACGGGACTGGATGAGATTGTCTGGGCGATCAATCCGCAGTACGATTCGCTAGGTTCGCTGGCGACCTATTACTCCTTTTTTGCCGAGCGGTTTTTGAACCTGGCCGGCATGGTGTGCCGTCTCGAAGTGGCGGAAGACCTGCCGGAGGCGCCACTCGATTCCCATGTGCGGCACAGCATTTTCCTCGCCTTCAAGGAAGCCTTGAATAACATCGTGCGGCACTCGGGCGCGAGCGAGGTGCGGCTAGTCATCGCCGTGGTGGAGCGCGAGCTGGCCATTTCGATTCATGATAACGGGCGCGGGCTCCCGGAGGCCGGCGTCGGCCCGGGCAGCGATGGCCTCGCCGGCATGCGCGATCGGCTTCGTCAGCTCGGCGGACATTGTGAACTGGTCAGCGGGGAAGGAACGACCGTAGTGTTTCGCCTTCCCCTGAACAAAATCCCCCCATGATCAAAGTTGCCATCGTCGAGGATAGCCGGACAACCCGCGAAGGTCTGGAGCGCACCATCGACCTGGCGCCGGGTTATGAGTGCGTCTGCTCCTGTTCGACGGGGGAGGAAGCCTTGCAGGCAGTCGTGCCCCACGCGCCTGATATCATCCTCATGGACATCCAGTTGCCGGGCATCACGGGCATCGAGTGTGTGGCGCGGCTGAAGGAGTTGCTGCCCGACTCGCAGTTTCTCATGCTCACCGTTTACGAGGATCCGGACCGGGTTTTCAGCGCGCTGCGCGCCGGAGCCAATGCCTATCTGCTCAAACGCTCGACGCCCGAGCAGCTCTTTGGCGCCATTCGCGATGTCCTGGATGGCGGCGCGCCGATGAGCGGAGCCATCGCCCGCAAGGTGGTCGCCTATTTCCGCGATCAGCAGTCGACGACCGAAGCGGTGGAGAACCTATCACGGCGAGAATCCGAGGTGCTGGAACTCATCGTGCACGGCTTTTCCAACAAGGAAATCGCGGGCCGACTCGGCCTCTCAGTGGAGACGCTGCGGTGGCATCTGCGGCAGATTTATCGGAAGCTGCACGTCCATTCGCGTACGGAGGCGGCGCTGAAGTATCGGCCGCGCGGGTAGTCGGAAGGAATAAAAACCACTCCACTTGGAGGGCTGGGCGCCGAGCGGCAGTCATGGGAAAAACAGTGCGCGCCTTCGGGTTGGCTCGGGGGAGACTGACCGGTGGGCGCAACGGGAGAGAAAATAGGGCGCTTCCATTCGCGTGCGTGTGGATGGGGGCGCCCTGTTTGGGCTTTGTGAGCCGACGGAAGGCATCGTAGGACTGTTCCGATGCGTTCTCAGTCGCACACTGCCTTTGGACCGCTCTCGTGACGAATCTCCAGATTCGTAATGCACTGAGGAGCGAAACTCCGTTTCGCATGGCGGGGGTGTCTGCGGGCGTGATGGGCGCGGCATAACAAACAACTTTCACGCTCAACGAATCTACCATGCCGAACCGGCCCGCGGACTTGCCATTCCCTCCCGCAGACACTCCCGCCTGCGAAACGGAGTTTCGCCCCTCAGGGCATTACGAATCGGAGATTCGTAAGGAGAGAACGCAAAAGTTAGCTTCAGGCTTCTCGCTCGAGCAACAAAGCGATGCGCTTAGCTTTTGCTATGGAGTTTGGTTTCCGTGGCCCGCTTTTTTGCCGACCGTTTGCGCGGCTTCGGGGAAACGCCCAGGTTTTCGCTGTCGTCGTCTTCTTTCTTCTGCAGATCGCGCGCTTTCACGACGGGAGCCACCTTGTCCGTTCTTTCCTTCAATTCCCGCAAGATATCCATGGGGTTGACGCCGGAGTCGCGGATCTGGCCGAAGACTTCGAGCGCGGCGACGAAAGAGTCGCGATCGACTTCTCCGGCGAGGCCGCTTTCCAGACAGACGGTCACATACTTGAGTCCGTAGCGTTCCTCTTCGGGGAGCAGATTTAGCAAGCCTTTGACCGTGCCCGAATCCAATACCTGGCGGTCCGTCACGATCGAGCTGGTGCGTGGATGATAGTAACAGCGAGAGAGCATTTTGAGCAATGGCAGCCTCCGGTCTCGAGCCGGAGTGGTTTTATGTGTCAGTTTGGACGGAGGATGCCGGCCGGATGTTCAAAGTTTCCGCCGAGCCTGTCCGGCGCGCGGCCCACGATTTCCGGTAAAAGTCTGGCGCCGAACGGGCCGCTCTCGGGCTTGCCGCCGTCTTTCGCTCTTCACTTTTGCCCGCCGGCTACTAAAGAGTCTGCGCTCCGAAACGATTCCTGACTCCGCGCCGATGGACACCCATCTTTCCAAGCCGATCATCGCAACCCCGACCACCGGGTGGGCTGCGCTCGACCGCGCAGGTGCGCCCACGGCGGAAACGTCTGCTCCGTTCTGCGCATGAAAATTCTCGCATCGGCGATCGCCTGCAATCCGTACCTGGGATCCGAAAACTACTTCGGGTGGTCGGCGATCACGGCTCTGGCCAAGGATCATGACGTTTGGGTCGTCACGAGCCGGCGGAACGAGCCCGACCTCGCCCGAGCGGCAGCGGAGGGCATCGTCCCGCGCACGGTGCATTTTGTCTTTGCCGGCGAGATTTCGGAATGGTCGCCGAACCGTCTTTGGGCCCGGGTTCAAAGTTGGAAGGAGTACCTGAACTTTGCCAAGGATTCGCTGACGGTGGCGACGGATCTCCATCGCAGGGAGAAGTTCGATCTCGTCCAGCACGTCACCTATTCCACGTGGCGCGTGGCTTCGCCGATGTGGAAATTGGGCATTCCCTTTGTCTATGGCCCCATCGCGGGAAACGAGCCGTACCCATTGCGTCTTTTTCCCATATTGAGTGTGGCCGGCGCGGCTTTCGAACTCGCGCGGAATTCTTCGAATTTCATTTCGCGGTTTTTCCCGGAAGTCCGGCGCAGCATCCAGGGGGCCAGTCACATCTTCGCCATTACCTCGGAGTCGAAGGAACTCATGACGTCGATCCGGAGCTCGGACAAAGCCATCACACACCTGTCGGCCGGGTTCTATTCGGCGGAGAAGGCGGCGCAGTTTTCGCGATTCGTCGAAGGGAAGCAGGTGGACGGCGTCCTCCGGCTCTATGTAGCGGGAAATCTGGGCGGGCAGAAATGCATTGCGATTGCCTTTCAGGCGCTGGCGCTGGTGAAAAAGCGCGGCGTGAATTTCCGTTATCATCTGGGCTCAGGCGGCCCGGAAATTCCCCATTTGAAAAAACTCGCGGCGCAGCTCGGGATCGCGGACGAAGTCATTTTTGGCGGCTCCATGGCTCGCGAGGATTACCAGCAGGAGCTGGGACGAACCCATGTCTACCTGTTGCCGAGTATGCGGGAAACGGTCGGCCTAACCATGCTGGAGGCCATGCTGGCGGGTTGTGTCCCCATTGTGGCGGCAAATGGGGGGCCGAAAATTACGGTGCAAGAAGACTGCGGCTACCAGATCGCAGTGACCACGCCGGAGCAAATGGCGGACGACATTGCCAAGGTCATTGTCGAGATCGACCAGAACCGGCAGATCATCGCGAAGAAGGGCCGGCGGGCTTCGGCACGGATTTGTGAGGCTTACACGGAGGAGCACTACCGTGAGACGGTCAATGCGGTGTTCGAGGCGATTGTGAAGCGCTGAATGCGCTTGCCGCGCTCCCTGGAAGGCCTCAACGCCGCTTCGCGGCGCTGGCTGAAGGTTCGCCAATTTTGAGGCGCGAACGCGGGGGAGATTTACTTGTGGGCCGGCCCCGGCCCTCAGTTATCTTGTATTCATCAGGCGGGCCTTCGTGCCGGGGACGCAACTCCGATTGGGGTAGATCGCGTTTTTGACCGGTTACCCAAGGTAGCCCGTGTAGAACACGGACAACCTTCGGCTGAGGGACGGAGCCCCGTTGGGGCACGGGAATGCCGCCGGGCGCGCAGGCGAGGTTTTCAAAATCGCCACGCGCGCCTTTGGTGAGCAGGCCACTTCGAGGCCGGTGGGGCGGGCTATGCCTTTCACCCTCGCGCCAGGCACTCTTCAAAGAACTCGACGTTGCGCTGAATCCATGGCCGCTTGTCGAAACGTTCGAGCACGGCGGCTCGGGCGGCCTCGCCCAGACGGCGGCAAAGCGCCGGGTCGTCGAGCAGGCGGGACAGTGCGGCGGCGATTTCGCCGGGCTGTGACGGATCGCAGAGCAGGCCGGTTTCGCCATCGGTGATGACCTCGGGGCCTGGGCCGCGGCGGCTGTAGATCACGGCCTTGCCGACCGCCATGGCCTCGACAGGCGCGATGCCAAAGGTCTCGATGTGCGACGGGTAGCAACCGATTTGGGCGCGGCGCAGCCAGTCCCGTACGGATTCGCGGGGCAGGCGGCCGGGAAACTCAACCCGCGAGCGCAGTTCCGGGCGCACCCGCTCCTTCAACATTTCCAAAAAGGGTTTGCCGGAGGTGCGCTCCTTGTCGGCGCCGATGGCGACGAGCCGCGCGTGCGGGCGCGTAGGAAACACTTCGTTGACCGCGTCGATGAGTTCCTCGATCCCCTTGCGCCGATTGATCATATTGACGAAGACGATCAACCCGTTTTCCACAGGCACGGACGGGTCGGGGCTGAAGTATTCCGTATCGACGCCGCAGTAAATCGGCGTGCAGGGGCGATGGAGGCCGGCGAGTTCGAGCGTTCGCTCGCCGGCGTATCGGGAAAGCGCCGCGAGATGGTTCGCGCGGCGCAGGCCGGCGATTTCGTGGCGGATATCGAAGCGCGCCGGCGGGCGGCGCAATTCGGCATCGTAAAGGAGATTTGACCCGTGAATGCGCACCACGGTCGGGACGGGCGCGCCCGGGCCGCCGGAGAGCCAGCCGTTGTAGTCGCTGCTTTCCACGAGCGACAACGGATCTTCCGCGTGGACCCGCCGCAGTTGGCGGCGGACACGCCAGCGCTCGACCAACTGCCGACATTTATACGGCCAGCGCCCTCGGAAGATCGGAATTCGGTAGATCTGCACGCCACGGATCACCTCGTGGACCGTACTTTTCAATTCCAATCGAGGATGACAACTGACGACCGTGGCGCGATGGCCCGCTTCCACGAGTCCCTCGCACAAATCGCGGTAGATCGAGCCGGTGCCGCCATGGGGGCTGGGCGGGTATTCTTCGCTGAGGATGCCGATATGGAGCGGCTTCATTCCTGGTGGGTCCGAAACCAGGAGGGCGGCCGGCCCGTGACCAAGGCGCGCCAGGCGAGGCCCATGACGGCTTTGCGAGGCGTCACCATGGGCAGAAGCGATAGATTTCCCAGAAGCGTGGACGCGGCATCCATGCGACGGCGCCGGACGAGCTGCGCATAGACGGTGTCGAGGAGCACGTCGGCTTCGTTTTCCCGCAGCCAGCGCCGGACGAGCATTCGTTCCTCAAGCGGCAGCGCCCCGATGTGGCGCGCGAGGACGTCGCGGTCTTCCTGGGTAAAGCGCGCGCGACTGCCGTAGGATTTGCTTTCGCCATGCAACTGGAAGAAGGCCACGGGTTGGGGAAGCAAAGTTGGTTGTTCGCCGGCCAGAAGCATGCGTGACCAGAGATCGTGATCGAAGCTGCAATGCATGGCCGGGTCGAGTGGACCCACCTTGCGGACGAGCGCTGCGCTCCAGAACATGCCGGGCTGGTGAAAGGAGTAATCGCGCCGGCCAAGGCAACTCGCGGCGGTCATAGGCCGGGGTCGATAGTGTTTGGCCACCTCGCCGGACCGGATATTGAGCACCTCGCCGTGGACCCATTGGCAGGCGGAATTGGCGACAAACAAACGGGCCACCGCGTGAAATGCGCCCGGGCAATACCAGTCGTCGCTATTGATCCACGCCAGAATATCTCCCGTGGCGCGAGCCCAGCCTTTGTTGATCGCGTCGGCTTGCCCGGCGTCGCGTTCGCTTGTCCAGCCGGTGAGACAAGTGTCGTATTTTTTCAGGATCGAAACGGTTTCGTCGTTGCTGCCGCCGTCCATGACAAAGTACTCCAGATTGGGATAACCCTGCTGGAGCACCGAGCGGATGGTGCGCTCGATAAACCGCCCCTGATTGTAGCTCGGGGTGACGATCGAGATGCGCGGGTATTCGGCCAGCGGCTCAGCAGGCTCAGGCGGGTCGTAGGGCCAGCCCGACCGGTTTTCCGGCGGCGGCGGGAGCGGGGATGTGGACGGCATGCGGCAAAAGGGATCGGGCGAAACCGTGGGTGGAGCTGGCTACAATGGGAAAGGCCGAATCGGGCGGGGGTGGCTGCCAGACGGCGGCCAAAAGGGCTGGAACTGCGCAACGTACAGACGGAACACCGGGTCACAAGTTCGAATCACGGCGGCTCAATTGGCCGGCGGGGCGGCGTCGGCTTTTGGCAGGTAACCCCACTTGGCGGCCTCACTGGCGCCGCCAAACCATTGTTCAAAGCAGCGCAGATTGGACTCACGGCAAAGCTCCTTGATGGATTCGCGTTCCTCCGGAGCGAGGAGATTGAATTTCTCGCCGGGCAGCCTTGGGAAGGCTTGCATCAGGGCATTGCGCAGACGCTTGCGCTCGGGGACCTCGAGCTCCGGGAAGCAGCGCAGCGCGAGTTCCAGCGCCTTCCGGGAAAAACTCGGATTGAACTCGGGCGCCGGCAGGTGATGAATCTTGAAGGGAATTCCCAGTCCTCCGAAGAAGTACTCGAGCATCGGCGGCGCCTCTTTACGAAAGTGCTCAAACAGGTGGACGCGGAGATGTTCTTTGCCAAAACGGGCTTCGTATTCCGCAAGCAGCGCGGGCCACTGAAAACTGCCCTCCCCCACACGCGTGAGAAATTGCTGAAACGAATCGCAGCCTCCACGCTTTACGTGTTGGTGATACCAGGATTCGATGAATTCATCCTGCCGCCGCACCGACGCGATGATTCGCACTTCATACCCCTCGGTGATGCTCCGCAGGTCTGCGGCCACGGCGCCGATGTTGCGATAGCCGAGTTCGGGATCGCCGAAGAAAAATTCGCTACTCCAGATGACGGCATCCTCGCGGCGGCGCTCGATGCGGCCTCGCATTTCCGCTTTGCAGCGCTCGAGTTCCGCGGGGGCAAGCGGAGAATGCATCGAGAGGTGCTCGCCGAAATCGATGCTTTCCGGGTCGAACCAGATGGAGTGCGCCATGAGGCTGTGGCGCTCCTGATCGAGCGCGCGCTGCAGCGTGGTGGTGCCGGTTTTGTGCGCGCCGATGTGAATCCACAGGACGGGATTGCCCTGGCGCGGCTTAACGAGGCGTTGGCCCAGCGTCTTCAGAAACGGCCCGGTGTACTGGAGCCGGTTGCCGACGGCGCGGGCGAGGTGAAGGGGATTGCGGTGAGCGGGATGCATTTACAAACCGAAGAGCAGAACTTCCGAATAAAGGTTGTCAATGTCGCCTCGCTGCAGCGTGGGAGACCGGAAAACATGCGGAGTCCCGAGCTTTACCGGGCGCTCTCCCTTGAGCTCCAACGTCTCGACGAGGCGCGAAGGAACGACCACCAGGGGCGTGCCGGTGGCCAGGAGCAAGCCGCGCCGGACGGCTCCCGCGGCTTGCGCAAAGATTTCCGGATGACTCACGTACTGGATGTGCGCGAATGAAGCGCGGCGGCCGTGCATGCGAGTGTGGATCAGGTAGCAGTAGGTATCCTGCGAATAGACGAGCAAATGCCCGCAGCGATGCGGACGGTGATGTTCAAAGATCGCGCGTTCGGGTTCCTTCAGCCGGTCCGCGATAGTCGCGGGATGGCTCGTGGCGCGCCATTTTCCAAAGGGCAGGATCGAGAGAGGAGGAATGGTGGGCAGAAGGCGCAGCTCCGTTTCGAGATCCTGAAAGCCGAACTTGCGATAGAGCGCATAGAGTCTGCCGTCCACCGTGTTGCAGGTGATGGTGCAATCCTTCAGCGCCAGCACGGTCTGGAACAGGCGCAGCGAATGATTCCGGTACTCTGGCAGCGTAACCCAGGTGCTGAGATTGCAGAAACGATGGCTGCTGCCGCGCACTTCACGCGTGCTCCACACCGCGCCGAAAAAGCCGACAGCGCGGTCGCCGTCTTTCAGGACGAAACCGCGATCTTTCGTCTCGCAGGGCCACGTGTAGTCGAATAAGGCGCGCCAGTCCTGGCGCGAGAGGAGTTTGTTATTCAACAAGTCGAAGAGCGGAGCGATCTCTTCGAAGTCGTCGGCGCCGGCGGGCAAGACCTGGATCACTGCAGTCCTCGCTGGGCCAGGTGGCGGCGGATGGCGGCGACACTTGTCATCTCCACCATTTCCTCCGGCGAGAACGTGAGCCCAAATTCCGCCTCGAGCGCGAGGCAAAGGTTGAGGTGCATCACGGAATCCCACGCCGGGACATCGGCCATGGTTGTTTGTTCCGAAAGGGTTTCGCGAGGGAGACCGAGCACATCGGACATTACCTCAAATAGTCGTTCACTCATGCCGCTTGGACTTCGATGAAGGGTTCGCCGGCCAGGAGCACGGGGAGGCTCCGTTCCCAGCGGCCATCCGCGCGTTGGCTGAAACCGGCGCTGCTGAGAAAGCCGGCCGCTGGCTGGTTTTTGGCCGTGGGAATGAAATCGGCCACCAGCCGTGTGGCCCCGCGGGCTTCGGCCGCGCGCCCGAGTTCGCGCACGAGCAGTTGCTCCGCTTCGCGCCCAATGACGCGGCAACTCAGGAGAAATTCGTCAATGACCCAGGTATCGCCGGCCTCCTTTTCCACCAGCGCCGCGCCGACCAGGCCGTGATCGCCAAAACGATCCGCCAGCCGGAGCCAAAGGCCGAAGCCGCCGCGCTCGAGCGTCGCGGAAATATCCGCTGCGGTGCGCCGCCGCGTCGTGAGATTGAACTGATTTGTCCGTTCCGAAAGTTGCGCGACGCGCGGCAGCGTGGTTGCGCCGACGAGCCCGACTTCCGCGCGCATTTCCAGCGAGCGCAAAAAGTCTTCACGCGAGCCAGCCGTGGCCTCTACGTCGCGTCGCGCCTGTTCCTGCCGGTAAAACTCTCCGCGCTGGGCGTCTTCCGCCGTGATGGTGAGCCGGTCAAATAGCCCGCTCTCTTCCAGCGCCTCAAGGTACTGCAATGGCGAGGCCGGAGCTTCCGCCACGTGCACCTGCGGCAGGAAGCGCCGCACTTCGTCGCGCTCGACCGGATTGTCGTCAAAAAAAGCGAAGGAATCGAGGCCGAGGCCAAGTTCCTGGGCCATTTCCTGGAGGCTCTGGCTTTTCGGATTCCAATTCACGCGCGTGGCGGAAAAGTCCGCCCAGCGCAGCACGCTGTCGGGATGGGTCTCGAAGAGAGCGCGCACCTCGGGCTCGTTGTTCTTGCTGGCCAGCGCAAGGAGGATGCCGCGTTGTTTCAGCGCCTTGAGCCAAGTCTGAAATTCCAGGAATACATTGCCCGGATAGTCCGCCCCGAGCGCGATGCCCCCCGGTCCGTCTTCGCCCAGAATGCCGCCCCAGAGCGTGTTGTCGAGGTCCAGCGCGAGCACCTTGATGGGAGACGAAAATGCGGCTCGGACCGTGCGCGCGACGCGGCGGGCGATGGCGGCTTGCCCCGCTGGAGTGAAAGGCATGCGGGCCATGGAGGCCAGACGCGCATCGAACACCGCGCGAGCGCCTTCCCGGGCGACTACTCCGGCAAAATCCAGGATGTTTACACCAGCCACCGCGCGCGCTGCGGTGGCGAGGCGTTCATTGGCGCGCGCCAGGAATGTGGCCTCGGAAAAATCGGCGCTGGCATCGGCGAGTCCGGCTTGAGGCCCGTGAAGACTTGCGAAATTGGCGACCAGGATCCGCGCCGGCGAATGCGAGCGGATCATTCGAAAAAGGCCGAGGCAGCGCGCTTCGATGGCGAGAAGCCATTCCTCCTTTTGCACCGCACTTGCGGCGGCAAACTCGGCGAAGGCCCGTGGGAGGAAATCGCGCAGCAGCCCAAAAAGCACAACGGCGTCGACACCTCCCGCGAAGACTTCATGTTCAGGATCTCCGGCGGCCTGCTCGAGCACTCCCCAGGGCCCGAAGCGAAACTCCGCGCGAAAACCAGCCTGCGCCATTTCCACCACGAGCGGCGCGGCCATCATCGGCGCCGTGAAAGTGGAGAGCACGGCGATTTTCAAGGGGCGCAGCTCCGGGTTCGATTCTCGGGTGATCTTGCGCGCCATTTTCGCGTATTCCGCGGGCGAAAAAACACCGGAGCGAGCCCCGTCCGGCAGCGTGCCGCTGGCGGCTTGGGGCGGAGCTTGGGGTGGGTCGAAAGTGAACGCGGGGCCCGACATGGACAGGGTGGTGTATCGCAACGGAATTCTGTGGAGTCAAGGGAGGGGAGCTTGGATTTACGCGTCCGTGACAGACGGCTTTTTGCCACGGCGAAAATCGCTTATGGAGGCGCTGATTAAATCGCCGTGGCGACTCCGCGGCGATTTAATCAGCGCCTCCCCAAAGATCGCCTCTTGTGAAAGCAAAGCTTCGTTCCGCAACGCAAAGTCTCGCCGCCAGGCTGCTCCGGCCCGTGTATTCCGGGGTCGGCTGCATCGTCTGTTTGCATCGGGTGCTGCCAGACCGGGAGCGCTCGCCGCTGCCCGAGAATCGCGCGCTCGAGATGGCGGACACCGAGCTGCGGTCCTTGTTGGAATGGGTGCGGCGCAGCGCGCTGGACCCGATTGTGCTCGATGAAGTGGCGGAGCGTCTGGCGACTCCCAGCCGCGCGAAATTCGTGGCTTTCACTTTTGACGACGGCTATCGGGACAATTTAACGGTTGCGTTGCCGCTGTTCCGGGAATTTGGCGTTCCCTTTGCGGTGAATCTGACCACGGGATTTGTGAACCGGGAGGAGCCGATCTGGTGGTATGCGCTGGAACGCGTGCTCCGCGAGCGAAGGGCGCTGGAGTTCCGGGCCTTGGGTGAAACGCAGCGTTTTGCGTGGGAAGCGGATATCGCTGCGCAAAACACGATGTTCGAAACGCTGGCCAGGCGGATTCGCGGGTTGCGGCGAGCGGAGCGGCGAGAATATCTCGGCGCGTTGTTTGCCGCCGGGGAGGTTGATGCCCGGAAGACGACCGACGAGGCCATCATGACTTGGGAGGAGGCGCGAACCCTGGCGCAAGACCCATTGGTCACGATCGGCGCCCATACCGAGTCTCATTGCCAATTGAGCGTCCTGCCGCAAGCGGAGGCGAAGGAGGAAATGCTCGGCAGCAAGCAGAAGATTGAAGCGGCGCTTGACCGGGAAGTTCGCCACTTCGCGTATCCCTTCGGCGGAGCGCAGTCCGCGGGGCGCCGGGAGTTCGCGCTGGCGCGCGAGTGCGGCTTTGTCACAGCGGGAACGACGCGATGCGCTAACTTGTTTCCCGAGCATCGACGAGCGATGCAGGCGCTGCCGCGGCTGAGCATTGGCGGGGGATATCCGGCGGTCGACCGGTTTCGAAAACTGGAGAGCGGGTTGATTCCCGCGATTGGGAATCGCTTTGCGCGGGTGGTGACGGAGTGAAAGGTTGGAGACGCATCGCGAGGGGTAAGTTATGCCGCCAGGTTTTAGTGCGGCGGTTCTGCGCCGCTTTCGGAAGGGGCCAGTTGAAACAAGCTCAAGTCCGACCTTGTAATTTCACGAGGAAAAATTGGTTTCACGCCTTCGGAGGTAACCGTAAGTTAACATTAACAGATGTAATTTCGCGTAGCGTTTACTTCATGGTTTGCCAGCAGTGCCGCGGAACCGAAGTCTTGTTGTTGCAAGTCGGTGAACGCAAGGCCCTCTCAACCGGTCCCTTTCGAAAGCGGTGCAGAACCACCGCACTTGCTCCAAAACCTGGTGGCATTGTTGCTCTCCTCGTGGGAAGTTAGCTGTTATGCGCCCGCGCGTGACTGAAATAGTGGGAGCTCAGTAGATCCGAGAGCTCCCAGAAGCCCTGGTCGAGATCTTGCAATACGACGAGCAGCTCTTCCGTGTCGCCATTGCGCGCGCGGGCTCCGAGCAATGGGAAGTCTGCAGCGGCCAGCGCGGTTGCCAGGGACTCGAATTTCTGGCGTTCCGCCGAGTCCTCACTGGCATCGGGCAGCCGGGTCAGGTGGTGGCGCAGCGATTTCATCTGGAAGGCAAGCGCGCGGGGATTGTTGGTTTCGGTGAGGAGAAATTCCAGCGTCGTGGGCAACTCCGGCCGGGCGAAATGCTGGCGCCGATAGCTCATGCTGCTGTCGGTATACTCCAGGAGCGGGGCAAGCATGGTTTCGCCGCCGGGCTCGGCCTCGTGCATGGCGATGATGGTGGAGAGCAGATTCTTGCCGCGCTCGAGCCGCCGACCGACATCGAGAAAGCGCCAGCCATGGCCGCGGGTCATGTTTTCGAGTTCCATACCAGCGAGCGCGGCGAGTTGGAAAATGAGCCGGTGCAGGGTGGAAAGCATGGCTCCGGACGACGATTGGGCCGTGGCGGGAAACTCGGTCTGGAGTTGATTGAGAATACGCCAGGTGTCTCCTGAGAGGCGATCGCGGACGCGCGCGGTGAGATAACTCACGCGGCGGAGAGAGTCGCGGACCGTCCAGGGCTCGGAACCGTAGATGAGCCCGCTGAGCGCCGTGGTGACCTCCTGGCGCGAGGCGCGGACGGCGAAACGGGCGGGGAGCTGATCCAGCGCGACCAGGCAGCGGACGATAGCGACGAGTTCCTTTTCGTCGGAGGCGCCGCCTTCGCCGGAGAGTCGGGCGAGCGCGGTGCGGAGCAGGCGGGTGGCGCTCTCGAGCCGCTCGGCGTAGCGACCGAGCCAGAAGAGGTTTTCCGCGGCGCGGCTTGGGACCTGATCGGGCCGATCCGATGGGGCCGGGCGACCGCTGGAATCGAGCAGCGAAAATTCTTCCACGGGCCTTTCGGAAAGAACCCAGGTGTCCTTGCTGCTCCCGCCATATTTGGAGGAAACGATCGGAGAATCGGGTGAGGCGGAGACGCGGGTGAGGCCGCCGGGCAGGACGGCAAAGCCGTCGGGTGTCGCGCAGATGTAGCAGCGCAGGATCATGGGGCGCGGCTCGAATTTGGCGCCGGTCCAGACCGGGGTGGTCGAAAGCGCGACGCGTTCCTGGCCAAGGTAGGCGTGAGGATTGGCCTGAATGCGGCGGGCAAGAGCGGCCAGGCTTTCAGAAGTCAGCGCTTCACCGAATTGCGGCTCGATGGGGCCGCCCACGAAACCGCGCTTGATGACAAGTTTGTGCAGATTGCGCAGGGCGTATTCGCGTTCGCGCTTTTGCCCGCACCACCAGGTGGCGGCATTGGGGATGCGCAATTCCTCGCCGAGCAGATGCCGCGAGAGGGCGGGGAGAAAGGCGAGCAGAGCCGGGGCCTCAACGGCGCCGGAGCCGAGCGCATTGGAGATGGCGACATTGCCCGCTCGCGCGGCTTCGACCAAGCCGGGGACGCCGAGAAAGGAGTCGGGGCGAAGTTCCAGCGGATCGCAAAAGGTGTCGTCGACGCGGCGAATAATGACGTCGACGCGCTGGAGGCCTTCGAGCGTCTTGATGTAGACAAAGCGGTCGCGGACGGTGAGGTCGTTGCCTTCGACGAGCGGATAGCCGAGATAACGCGCCAGGTAGGCGTGCTCGAAATATGTCTCTGTGAGCGGCCCCGGGGTGAGCAGGACGATCGTGGGAGAATCCGTCCACGGGGCGATCGAGCGCAGGCCTTCCTTACGCGCGGCGAAAAAGGGCGCGACGCGCTCGACGTTGAAACTGCGAAATTCGTCCGAAAGGAGCCGGGAGATGATGATGCGATTTTCCAGGGCGTAGCCGATGCCGCTCGGGGCTTGGGTGCGATCGGAAAGCACCCACCACTGGCCATTCGGCGCGCGGGTGAGGTCGACAGCGTGGAGCGAGAGAAACTGATCCTTTGGCGGGCGAATGCCATGGCACGTGCGGAGAAAGCCAGGATTCGCTTGCAGCAGGGCGGGCGGCAACAGGCCGTCGTGGATGAGCCGTTGCGGGCCGTAGAGATCGGCCAGCACCAGATTGAGGAGCCTGGTGCGCTGGATGAGCCCGGTCGCAAGGCGCTCCCAATCGGCGGCGCTGATGACGAGCGGGAGCAGATCAAGCTCCCAGATGCGCTCGTCACTCGCGCCGTCGGCATAGACGTTGTAAGTGACGCCGTGCTCGCTCAGCAACCGGCGCGCGGTGTCCAGCCGCTCGCTGAGGCCTTCGCGTCCCAGCCGTTCGACGGAATCGACGATCGGCTGCCAGTGCGACCGAATCGAGTCGCCCGGCTCTTGCAATTCGTCGAAGACGCCGGCGCGTCTCTGGTAAGACGAAAAGATACCGGGAACCGGGGACGCAGGCTGGGGCGGCGAAACGACACTCATGAAAAGCGCAAGATACGAGGAATCGCAGTTAAGCGCATCCTCACTGGCGCAAATCGAGGGTGAAGGGGAATTCGCGAGTCCGCTCCGGCGTCGGCACGATCATCTTTCCCGGCGTGTGGCCGAAGGAGAAGAACCGGTTGAGCCGCCGGCTTTCGGCCTCGTAGGCATTCACCGGGAAGGTCGTGTAGCTGCGTCCGCCGGGATGCGCCACATGGTAGGTGCAGCCGCCGAGGCTGCGCTCGTTCCAGGTGTCGAGCAGGTCGATGGTGAGCGGAGTATGCACACCGATGGTGGGCTGGAGGCAGGTGGGCGGCTGCCAGGCGCGGTAGCGCACGCCGGCCACGTGTTCGCCGGCGACGCCGGTCGGCTGCAGGGGCAGGCGACGGCCATTGCAGGTGACGACATGGCGGGTGTCGGTGAGGCCGCGGACTTTAACCTGGACGCGTTCCAGCGAACTGTCGACGTAGCGCACCGTGCCGCCGCTGGCGGGCTCTTCGCCGAGGACGTGCCAGGGCTCGAGTGCGGTGCGGACCTCGACATCGACCCCGCGATGCGCGATTGCGCCGATCGAAGGGAAACGAAACTCGAAATGCGGCGCAAACCATGCCGGGTCGAGCGCGTAGCCGTGCTCGTTCATTTCGCCAATGACGTCTTCCAAGTCCTGCCAGATGAAGTGCGGCAGCATGAAGCGGTCGTGCAATTCCGTGCCCCAGCGCGCCAGTTCGCGCGGCGCATAAGGGTCGTTCCAGAAGCGCGCGATGGCAGCGCGGAGCAGGAGGTGCTGCGCGAGGCTCATCTCCGCATGCGGCGGCATTTCGAAGGAGCGCAACTCGACGAGGCCGAGGCGGCCCGAGCTGCTTTCCGGAGCGAAAAGTTTGTCGATGCAGAATTCGCTGCGGTGCGTATTGCCGCTCACGTCGATGAGCAGATTGCGGAAAAGCCGGTCAACAAGCCATGGCGGAGTGTAGCCGCCCTGGTTTTCCGGGAGTTGGCGGAAGGCCAGCTCCAGCTCGTAGAGCGAGTCGTTGCGCGCCTCGTCCACGCGTGGAGCCTGGCTGGTCGGGCCGATGAAGAGGCCGCTGAAGAGATAGCTGAGCGCCGGGTGATTGTGCCAATAGGCGAGCAGCGAGCGCAGCAAATCTGGCCGGCGCAGGAGCGGTGAATCGGCCGGGGTCGAGCCGCCGAGGACGATGTGATTCCCACCGCCGGTGCCGGTGTGGCGGCCATCGAGCATGAATTTCTCCGTGCCGAGGCGGGTTTGCCGGGCTTCCTCGTAGAGCACCTTGGTGTTGTGCACGAGTTCATCCCAGGTGTGGGCCGGGTGCAGGTTCACTTCGATCACGCCGGGATCGGGCGTGACTTTCACGGCATTGAGCCGGGAATCGCGCGGCGGCGCTTCGCCTTCGATGATGACGGGCAGGCCGAGCTGGCGTGAGGTGTCTTCGATCGCCGCGACGAGATCCAAGTAGGACTCGGTGGTCTCCACGGGCGGCATGAAAACGTGAAGACGGCCGTGACGCGGCTGGACGCAAAGCGCGCTGCGGATGATCCAGGGAGCGGATTCCTGGAGACCCGGGCGACGGGTGTAGCCCAGGCCGAAATCGTCGTAGATTTCCGTTTCCGGCGGCAGTTCCGGAGCGCGCCGGCGGCCTGCGCCACCGGGGCCTCCGGGGCCGGATTCGCCGAGTTCCTGCGCGCGCTGGCCGGGGCCATAGCCGGAGGCGGTAGGAGCCTGTCCGCCACGGACAAACGCCTGCCGGTCGCGGTCCGGGCGCGGAGGCAGCGGGGGCAAACGCAACGCGGGATCCGGCTCGTGAATCCAGGGATACTCGGAAGTTTTGACCCAAGGTATGGAATCCAGCGGCAAGCGCAGCCCCATGGGTGAGTCTCCCGGAATGAGCCAGAGCGTCTCGTCGCGCAGGAACCACGGGCCCGAATGCCAATGGCTAGTTCCCAAGTCACAGCGCAAAGGCAGGGCATAGCCGACGACGGAGCCGAGTCCGTCTTCAAAAACTCGCGCGATGCGATCCCGCTCCAACTCGTCTTTCAGGTGGGATTTCAGTGGATCGACGTTCGAAGGCAGCCGCCGCTCTTTCCACAGATAGTAATAGACGTCCTCATAGCCCGGCATGGCCCAGCGGGCCTCGACGCCCAGCAAATCGATGAGGCGATTCAGATAAGCGCGGGCTTCCTTGTCGCCATGGCCGTAATCCTTCGATTCGTCGGCGATGAGCGAATCATCCGTCCAGATCGGCGCGCCGTCGCGACGCCAGTAGCAACCCAGCGCCCAGCGGGGCAATTGCTCGCCCGGGTACCACTTGCCCTGACCGTAGTGAAGCAGGCCGCCAGGGCCAAACTGACGACGCAGGCGCTTAATCAGTTCTCCGGAAAGGATGCGTTTATGCGGGCCGACCGCGGCATTGTTCCACTCTTCGCCATCCGGGTCGTCGATGCTGACAAAGGTGGGCTCGCCACCCATCGTCAGCCGGACATCGCCGGCTTCCAGGTCGCGGTCGATTTTGCGGCCCAGGACCTCGATCGCCGCCCATTGATCGGCCGTGTATGGCTTGGTGACGCGCGGTGTTTCGAAGATGCGCTTGACCGACATCTCGAAGGCAAAGGTCGATTCACACTTCTCGACGCCTCCGGAGACCGGGGCGGCGCTCTGCGGATCGGGCGTGGCCGCCAGCGGAATGTGGCCCTCGCCGGCCAGCAGTCCCGAGGTGGCATCCAGGCCGATCCAGCCCGCGCCCGGAAGGTACACTTCAGTCCAAGCATGGAGATCGGTGAAGTCTTCGGCAGCGCCGCTGGGACCATCGAGCGACTCCACGTCGGCCTTCAACTGGATGAGATAACCGCTGACAAAACGCGCAGCCAAGCCGAAGCGGCGCAGGAGCTGGCAGAAGAGCCAGGCAAAATCACGGCACGAGCCGCAGCGCTTGGTCAGCGTTTCTTCGGGCGTCTGAACGCCGGGCTCCATGCGGATGAGGTACTTGATGTCCTCGAAAAGGCGTTGATTCAGACCAACGAGAAAATCGATGGTGCGGATGCGTTGATCCTCCGCCGCGGGCACGCCTTCCGGCGGCGGCGTGGAGACGTGGGCGGCGAGCAATTGTTGCTTCACCGCAGCGGCATAGGCGTCGAAATCCGGCGTGGCCGGCAATTCCCGTCGATAAGCCTCCAACTCGTGATCCAGCGCGGGATCGTAGGCGAAAGGGAATTTCTCCGCCGAGGGCTCGAGAAAGAAATCGAACGCATTGTAGACCGCCATTTCCGCCACGAGGTCGACCTCGACGCGAAATTCGCGGGCTTTCTCGGGAAACACGAGCCGCGCGAGATAGTTAGCTTGCGGATCCTGCTGCCAATTGACGAAATGGCCGCCGGGCTCGATGCGGAGCGAGTAACTCAGAATCGGCGTGCGACAGTAAGGCGCGGGCCGCAGGCGGACGATCTGAGGACCGATCGTGACGAGCCGGTCGTAGGTGTAGTGCGTGACGTGATGCAGTGCAACTTGGATGGACATGGCGTTTCGAAGACACGGAACGCCAGTCAAGCATGCACGCCTTCCCTGAGCGGCGCGCGGAGCCCTATGCGACATTCCATGTCGCCGTTTTAACAGGCTGCGCCAAGACCCGCCAGCCGGAAATTGCGCCGGAATCTCCCGGCGGCGTTAAATTTACGTGAAGGCGAATGGCCGGCGCGACTCTGCCCTTTGCCGACGAAAAGCCGTTCCGCTTCGTGGTCCGGATTTCAATCGATGGATCGCGCTCTTTTTCCGGCGGCAGCGTAGACTACTGCCACGAGCGCGAGCGTAATGAGATGCGGCAAATGAATCGCCCGTTCTCCGGACTCACCCCGCATCGGTCTCCAGTCCTTGAATGCTCCTGCTAAAAGGCAACACGCGACCAGAGCCAGTAAAGAATTTAGGATTTTCATGCCGTGAGGCGCCTGCGCTACTTTAATGCGCCCTCCGGAACTGCAGTCGCACGCGCCACGCAGACGGCAAAGACAAAGGCGGCGACCTTCATGAAGAAAAGCAAAACGTCGTTCACATCGGAACCAATGGCCGCGCGCAGGGACGCGCCCAGGCCGGGCTGAAGACCAAGATGCTGGATGAGCCACTGCCCGTAGAGCACCTCGCCGAAGGCCACTCCCGGCAGCATGCAGAGCAGAGCCGAGCGGCTCGCCGCCGTCCGCCCTCGCTTTTCGACCCGCGAGATCTGATGGCCCACCGGCCAGCCGATACAATAGCCGAGGGCCAGAGCTGCCGCTAAAAAGGCCCAGCGCGCCAGGGCGAAGAAACGCAGACCTGATCCGCCCATGGCCAGATAGAGCCCGATGGAGACCACCTGCCAAAGCACCGCTCCCGAGAGGGCGCCCAGCAGCCCCATGAGGATGCAGCGAGCCCACCCTTGGGACTGCGAAGCAGGCTCCGGCTCGTCCGAGCCAGCCAGCGGATCGTCGACGCAATCCCGGCAGGCCAGCGTGACCCGGTCGTTCTGAAGAATGACGCCCAAAATCCCAGGATCGCCGCACAGATGGCAATTGCCGCTGGGGCAATACCCATTGGTCTCCAGGGTTTTTAAGAATTCGCGAAGCACGCGGTCGAGCGCGTCGCTTTCGAGTTCTTCCCAGCCGCTGAGCGGGTAGAGCGTGAGCCAGGCGACGCGGCGATCGACTTCGATATTGATGAAGTCGTCTTCTTGCCAGCGACTCAATTCCGCGGGCAAGTGCAGCGGATTGCGGATGAGTTGCGGATCGCTGCACCCGTGGCTGGCCTGAATGAGCAACGTGGGGCCTTGTTCACACCACGTCGTCTTCATGGCGACGGGAAAACCGTCGATCAAACCATGTGCCCAGATGGTGTCGCGCCGGTCTGGGCTTCGCGCGAGGAACGAGTCATTCATGGGGTGATGCCTAGTCTTAGCATAATCCAGGCGAGTTGGTCCCGAACTTTTTGTAACGATCAATCGGCGAGGCGATTGGCGTTGAGCTCACCCCTCCTGCGAGTTTCCGTTGCGTCTCTCCGCACGTTTGCGAACGAGCGGCTGCTTGATGCAATTCGCTCAAAGAGCAGCCCGCGTCTTTTCGGACGCTTCCGCGCCGTGCGGACGAGACGTCCGCGCTCCCAGGAGGAGCGCCGCGCGCGCATGAGAATTGGCGACTCTCAGAGCCCTGCTTCGAAGTGCGAGCGCGGCTTCGCAGGGTTGGCGCGCCCTGTTTCCGGGCGCGCCCGCGAAGAATGCCCTACGCCTTCGTATACACCTCGGCGCCCTGCTCGCGGAATTCCTTGCTCTTTTCCTCGAGCCCGGCGGTGAGGGCATCGTTTTCGTTCAGGCCCTGTTCCGCAGCGTACTTGCGCACGTCCTCGGTGATTTTCATCGAGCAGAAATGCGGGCCGCACATCGAGCAGAAATGCGCGGACTTCGCGCCTTCGTTGGGCAGCGTCTCGTCGTGGTATTCCCGCGCGGTCTCGGGATCGAGCGAGAGATTGAATTGATCCTCCCAGCGGAATTCGAACCGCGCTTTCGACAGTGCGTTGTCGCGGTACTGCGCGCCCGGATGGCCTTTGGCCAGATCGGCGGCGTGCGCGGCGATCTTGTAAGCGATGACGCCGTCTTTTACATCCTTCTTGTTCGGAAGGCCGAGATGTTCCTTCGGCGTCACGTAACAAAGCATTGCGCAGCCATACCAGCCGATCATCGCGGCCCCGATGCCGGAAGTGAGATGGTCGTAGCCGGGCGCGATGTCTGTGGTCAAAGGTCCGAGGGTGTAGAAGGGGGCTTCGTGGCACCACTCGAGTTGTTTCTCCATGTTCTCGTGAATGAGATGCATGGGAACGTGGCCGGGGCCTTCGTTCATGACCTGCACGCCGCGATCCCAGGCGCGCCGGGTGAGGTCGCCCTGGACCTGCAATTCGCCATACTGCGCCTCGTCATTGGCGTCGGCGATGGAGCCGGGCCGCAGCCCGTCGCCGATGGAGAAGCTCACGTCGTACGCCGCCATGATGTCACAAATGTCGTCCCAGTGAGTGTAGAGGAAATTCTCGCGATGATGCGCCAGGCACCACTTGGCGAGGATGGAGCCGCCGCGGGAGACGATGCCCGTCATGCGCCGCGCGGTGAGGGGAATGAAGCGCAGGAGCACCCCGGCGTGGATCGTGAAGTAATCGACGCCCTGTTCCGCCTGCTCGATGAGCGTATCGCGGAAGATTTCCCAGGTGAGGTCTTCGGCCCGACCGCCGGTTTTTTCCAGCGCCTGGTAGATCGGCACCGTGCCGATAGGCACGGGTGAATTGCGCAGGATCCATTCGCGCGTGGCGTGGATGTTTTTGCCGGTCGAGAGATCCATCACCGTGTCGGCGCCCCATTTCGTCGCCCAGCGCATCTTTTCCACTTCCTCTTCGATGCTGGAAGCCACGGCGCTGTTGCCGATGTTGGCATTGATTTTCACGAGGAAGTTGCGGCCGATGATCATGGGCTCGCTTTCCGGGTGATTGATATTTGCCGGGATGATTGCGCGCCCCGAGGCCACTTCGTCGCGGACAAATTCCGGCGTGATGCGCGCGGGCATGCGCTGCGGGAAGCGCGGGAACACTCCGGGCGCATCCTTGCGGCCGGCCGTGCCCGGATGCTGATGGGTGAGCGTGTTACGCTCCGCCTTCTCCGAAAATTGTCCAGCCAGCGCCTCCAGGCCTTGGTTTTCGCGGATGGCGATGTACTCCATCTCCGGCGTGATGATGCCCTGTCGCGCGTACCAAAGCTGCGTCACCGGGTGACCCGCGCTGGCGCGGAGCGGACGGCGGGCGCCGGAGGCCGGCTCGGGCATCGTGGCCAGACGGCCGTGACGCTCGGCGGTTTGCTGGCGTTGGGTCTCTGAGAGAAAGCCGTTGTCGCGGGCCGAAGCCTGGCGACCGACGTACTCTTCCACATCCTGCCGCGCGAGGATCCAGCTGCGGCGCAGTTGCGGGAGCCCCGCCTCGACGTCGCCGGCGAAGTCCGGGTCGCCCCAGGGGCCGCTCGTGTCATAGACGCGCACCGGCGCATTTGGCTCGAGCGTCCCGGTGAAACTCTTCGTCGGCGAGACCGTGATCTCGCGCAGCGGCACGCGAATCTCGGGATGCAGCTGGCCCTGGAGGTAAACCTTGCGCGAATTCGGAAGCTGACCGGAAGAGTGCGGTTCAATCGAGTCTTTGGATGCGATCATAGAAAAATGAAAAAGCCACGCCGCGGGCAGCGACATGGCGTGAGAGTATTTTTGCTCCCTTCGGCGGCATTAACCGCATCAGGTTCAAAGGGTCGTCCGGCGGGGGAATGCCGGACCTCTCAGCCATATGGCTCCCCTGCATGGTGATCGCCCACCATAGGCTCAGGAGGGGCAAGGTCAAGGATCGTTGGCGCCCGGCCGCCCGACCGTCGAAACGTTTCGCGGTTACGCTTGCCCGCGGCTGATTCTCTCGCTATCGACGAAAGGAAATTCCGCGATCGCGGAGCCGGCCTATTCAAGCCCTCGCAGTCGCGTCGCCACACCTCGTCTCATCATCCTTTTCACATCATGGAAGCGCCCGAAGTACCAATCGAACACCTGCACGAAGAACTCCATCACCACGCCTCTCACGCTAGCGAAAACGAAAAATGGGTCATGGGCGTGGCCCTCAGCTCAGCCATTATCGCCGGCCTCGCCGCAGTTGCCGCGCTGCTCGCCGGGGTAAATGCCAATGAGGCGATGGTCGACCAGATGCGCGCCAGCGACCAGTGGGCTTACTACCAGGCCAAAGGCGTGAAATCGAACGTCCTTTCGACGAAGATCGACATTCTCATCGCGCTGGGCAAAACGCCGGATCCGAAGGACAAGGATAAACTGGCTTCTTACAAAAAAGAACAGGAGGCCATTCAGAAGGTGGCGACCGAGAAACAGAAAGGCTCGGAAGAGCATCTCGAGACCCATGAAGTGCTGGCGCGGAGCGTGACGATGTTTCAGGTCGCGATCGCCGTGGCGGCCATCTCGGTGCTCACCAAGCGGCGGCGCTTCTGGTATGCGGCCTTGGTGGCCTCGGTCATTGGGACGGCATTTTTGGGCCAAGGCTTGTTTCGCATGAAGGCCGCGGCGGACGCGGAAAAAGCGGAATCCGCGGAAGTCGAAGGCGGCGGCGCCAAGGAAGGCGGCGCCGCGAAGGAGGGCGGCAAGGAAGGCGCCGGCAAGGCGGAGAAAGAGGGCAAAGCCGAAGCGGGCGCGAAGCACGCGAAAGAAGGCGGCGCGAAAGCGGAAGGCGGGACCGAAGCGAGCGGCGGCCACCCTGAAGGCGGCCACCCAGAGGCCGGCGCCGAGCGCGAAGGCAAGCCTGCGAAGAGCGAGTAGCGCGCGGAGTTTTTTTTGCGGGCCGGCCCAATGGCGACCGGCCCGCGCGGCTTGCGGTTTATCCCTCGGCAGCCTTTTGCAGGGCGGCAATGTCGAGCTTCTTCATCTGCAGCATTGCGGTAAAGGCGCGCTTCGATTTTTCCGGATCGGGATTCATGATCAACTCAGGCAGGACGCTCGGCACGATTTGCCAGGAAACGCCGAATTTATCCTTCATCCAACCGCACTGCTGGGCCTCCGGAGCTCCGCCGGCGCTCAGGCGCTCCCAGTAGTAGTCGACTTCTTCCTGGTTCTCGCAATCGATCACGAACGAAATGGCCTCGCTGAACTTGAAGAGCGGCCCGCCGTTGATGGCGGTGAATTTGGCGCCGTCCAGTTCGAAGCTCACGGTCATCACTTTGCCCGCCACATGTCCGTGTATCTCGGAGCCCGCGTCGGAGTAGTGTGTAACGCCGGTGCATTTCGAGTTGGGAAAGATCCCGACGTAAAAGTTAGCTGCTTCTTCGGCATTGTCGTCGAACCAGAGGAAGGGAGTGATTTTGGATTTCATCGATGGGTTGTTTGGGAATCGCGCGAGCTTTCATGGAGCGCGAGGCTCCTTTCGATCGACGAATGGGCGGCGCTCAGAAGGACAACGATTTTTGCTTGGTAGCAAAGAGGTTAGGAGACAGGCGTCTCCCCCCTCGATCGGGGTGACTTCTGCAGGAATAGCCACACCGCCACGCCGGTCACCGTGAGCACCACCACTGGCGCGAGACCGTTCAGCAAGTCGCCGCCAAACCAAGGCGCCGTCGAAATGCTGCGCTTTGTCAGTTTGACCCAGCCTGCCGAGCCCACGCTTGCGCCCAGGATCCAGCCGGCGTGCAGGCCGATGGGCAGCCATAGCGAGGCAGTTTTGCGACGAGCGTAGCCGAGCGTGAGGCCGATCACGAAAAGGGTCGTGAGGCTGCCCAGGATCGACGGCAGATCGTGAAAACGCCAGGCGGCGAGCGGAATCATGACGAAGCCGGAGGCCCAGGTCACTGGACCGGTGAGGGCGTGATCCGGCGGCTTCAGGAAATGGACGACGGCAAAGAGCGCCGCCACGAAGACGAGGGCTACGGCTTTCGGCGCGGTGCGTTGGATGGCGCCTTGGAGGGCGCCGCGAAAGAGCCCTTCTTCCAGGCAGGAGACGACGGCGGCCGTGAGAAATGCCAGGAGCATTTTTGGCGCAACAACCGCCGGTCGAAAGGTCCATGCGTGCACGGTGATGGCCCACCCGATGAGCGCAGCCGCGGAAACCAGCGCCACCACGAGGCCGAGACCAAGATCGCGCCGCCAATGCGGATTCGGCGGCAAATCCAGCGAGGCGCGCGATTCGATCTTCAGCGCGCGCGCGAGCAGGTAGAGCAGAGCCAGCGCCGCAATGAGCACGCCCCGGTCGAAGTACGAGTGAAAATCGACCTTGGCCAGAAAGGCCATCCGGCCGTGGGCGGCGAGCGCCATGCTGCCCCAGTAGAGCAGGGGCGTGACGGCGGCTCCGAAGAGCACCGTCCCGATCAGGTACAGCAGGATTTTGGAAATGTCTTTCAGAGCGGTGCAGTCTTCCGTCGGCGGCGCAGATGGCAACGGCAAAGTGCGCGGCGCGGGTTGGGCATCAGTGCGTCAATTGGTCTGCGGGCTTGGCGCTGGACTGACCGAATCCGGGACGACCCAGTAGGGTGTTTGCTTCAGCGCCGATGGAAATTGGGCGGCGCGACCATCCGGCAATCGGACTTCGACCAGACAAAGCAGTCCGCCGGCAGGCAGCGGCGCGATGGCGGTGTATATCCCTTCCTGTGCCTTCATCGGCAGCGAGGTCCATGGCGTTTCGCTGGGCAAATCTTTGAACCACAGCGTGACTGCGGCAGCTGGCTCTGGCGGCTGGATTTCACAGGAAAGCTCGACGGCGCCATCCGTCCGGCGCTTCGCATCCATCGCACTGACGGTCCCGTCGAATCGCGCGCCCGCGTTGAGGTCGATTTTGGCCATCCCTTGCGGAAGCGATCCTTTGTTCGAAGGCCGATGGTCCCACAGATCCGGAATCGTGGCGTCGAGTTTGGCCAGACGTTTGTATTCGCTTCTCCAGACGAAATTTGTCTGGCCAATGAGGGGATTCTGCAATGGGGCGAAGACCGCGTCCGCCGTATCGGATAGTTGCGCCCAGGCGTGGCGAGATTCCATTAGCGCAGCGTCGGCGCCATCGATATCGGAGCCGGTTCCAACTTGCAGCACAGCGTCGAGGCTCATGGCGCCCTCGATGCGGGCCGCATAATATTTACCGAGCCAACTCGCACAAAGCAGATCCGTGCGCAGGAGCCGCCACTGACCTTGATTTGGAAGATTGAGATCAATCGCGGAAATGAGCTTCTGGGTTCGCTCGGCATTGGTTTTGAAAATACCGGAGACCTCGCGCGGGCCGATCCGGCCGTCTGATTTGCCTTTGATTCGCTGGGTCACGTATTCGTCGATGCCGACAAAAGAGCGCGGGTCCATCGGCGTGTTGTGCGCGAAAGTGAGCGGCGTGATCGCCTCGTGTCGCACCGGATCGAAGGCCGAGGTCTGGGTTTCCGGCGACATGTTGCGCTGGTCGGGGCCGGTAAAGCGGTAAGCCATGGCCAGGGGAACGATGGTCCCGCTGGACTGCATGGCGTCATAGACATCCTTGCCGGCATCTCCGAAACGGGCGCGAAAGGCATTGACCAATGTTTCCTCGGGCAGCTCCGGATTGTAGGAGAGCCGGCCCCAGGCGAGATACCAAGGCCAATACTTCTGCCAGATATACTGGTAGGATTTCTGATCCTCCGCCGAGCGGTAGTAAGTCGCCGCGGTCCACGGGAAGTAAGCCATTTCCGGCTCGAGTGAGAAACCCCGGGCGCCGCCAAAGCTGAAGGTCTTCACGGCGCGCCGGATGAATTCCGTGTTTTCCCAGGTCCAAAAGCGGTGGGTGCCATTTGCGCGGACCTGCCAGATGCAGCCGTAGCGGCGGCCCGGCTCGAGGAAATCTCCGTAACTGTAGTGACTGTTGGCCGGGCCGAGGAGGGCTTGATAGGGGAGGCCGAGCTGCTCGCCATTATATTTGATCTCGACGTCCAGTTTTCCATCGAGGCGGCCAGCCATGGCGTCGAGCTCCTTCGGTGTGGTTTTCCAACTACGCGTGTAGATGGTCACGTCGCTCCGGCCGGATTTCTCCAATCCTTTCAAATAGGCGTCGGCGAAGAAGTCCGCCGTTTGTCCGCTCTCACCGACGCGAAATCCGGTGAGATGGAGCTTGGGCAGCGCCTTCAGGAGTGCGCAAACAGCCTTCTCTGTGTAATCGCGCAAGGCAGCGTCTTTGATTCCTTCCACCCGGGTGGAGTAATTCATGAGACCCAGCGCGATGCCCCGTTTGTTGCAGTGAGAGACGAGATGGCGCAGATTGGAAAGATTGCGCTTTTGCACCTTCGGGTCGCCGATATCGGGATATTCCGGAACACTGACCAGCGCAGGCAACAGGTTGTAAAAGCCTGTTGTGGAGAGATTATAAATACCGTGGAGATCCAGGGTATTGAAACGATTTTCGGCGAGTTGATCGATATATTGCTTCCACATCTCCAAGTCGCCGAAAAGCGGCGGCGTCTTCATGAGATGGTGGCGTTGGGCAAAGCCGGCAAACTGGGAGCGATCCATCTGGATGAACGGATTGTCCGCGCGAAATCCGATAAAGGGCGATTGCTCTATCGGCGTGAACCCACTGACGAAGGCTTGCCAGGGTCCTGGCGGCCGATTGCTGAGACGCTCGGCGAGTTCAAGGAGGCCGTAGAGTTCGCCATTGGGATCCGCCGCGCGCAGGACGATGCGGCCGGCCTCGGCCTGGATGGAAAATGACTCGGCCGGGAGGGTATGGTCGTGCTTGGGATCGAGCACGATTGCGGCTGAGTCGGTGATGGAAGTCCTGGCGGCGGCGTCCACCTTGGCGGCGGCCCAAGAGGTGGCGGCGCGCGGGTGCGGAGGAAGCTCGACCGCGGCAATGACCCACCGGGCTGAAGCGAGAAGACAAAGGAGCAGGCGTCCGCCCGAAATCCACGGGCGGCGCGGTGACGCCAGCCGGGAAGACGGACGCCCCCTTTCGGACAGTTGGGTGAGGCAAAACATGGGTCGAAATATCTCCCATCGCCGAAGTGAGCGAAGACGGGAAATCGGCGGCTATGGAAAGTGATGATTGTGGGAACGGCAATGCCACGTTGTCGAAACAACCCAATATTTTGTCGGGATTATTCCCAATGATAAGGTTGTGCTTCCCGTATGGTGCGCATCCTGCTAAAGTCAGGATCTATGGGCGCACCAGCTTCATTCGTTTCCCCTAAGGCGACGGACTATCGCGCCCTTCTGTGTTCAAGCCATGGCTAAAATCCTGCTCGTAGACGACGACGTCATACTGCTCCAGAATCTGGAGCGAATCCTGAGTTTTGCCGGGCACCAGTGCCTTGGCGTGACGAGCGGACCCGAGGCCGTCGCGCGCTATGCGGAATTTCAACCGGACACTTCGCTGATCGATGTGTGGATGCCGGACATGGACGGCTTCGAAACCATGAAGCTGATCCGGGCCGCGGAGCCGAAAGCGAGGATCATCATTTTTTCCGGAAACGCTGTTTTCAACGACCGCCCGATGGGCACGGTGGCCGAGGAACTCGGGGCGAATGCCGCCGCGGAAAAGCCGTTTGATGCTTTGGAATTGCGGGATCTGATCGCGAAGGTGGTCGCCGCGCCCGAAGGCGCGCCCTTTGAATTCCTGCCGGCCTGCGCGCCGCGGACGATTCCCTTCACTCCGCCCCCGCGCATGGGCTTTTACGGCAACGCGCCGCGGCGGACCCAGCCGCACTGAGCGGCTGGAAATTGGGGAGAGCAGCTCGTTCGTAAATGCGCAACGAGGCGCAATACGAGTCCCGTTGGTCGAAGCCGACGCCTGCGTCATTTCTCCCATTATTCCTATTCTTCCCATCCCTGTAGTTTGTAGGTTTGGAAGCGGCTCGATCGAGCCCCAAGCTTGACATGTCGTAGCCGGACGGAAACATGGGCCGACGCAACCGCATTCCGCGGCTGCCTTCCCGCAACCCAGAGCCCTCCGTTCCCGATGAAAACACTCTGCTTCGCCTTGGCCGCGCTCCTGCTGGCCGCACATGGATCCGTCGCCCAGGACTGGGCGAAGACCCGTCTGGATAAATCGCCCCGCCATCTCGAATGGGTGAAAGTCAAGAACGGCGACCGTGAAGTGAACTGCTTCGTCGGCTATCCGGAGGTCAAGGACAAGGCCACCACGGTCATCGTGATCCACGAGATTTTCGGCATGACAGATTGGGTGCGCGGTGTCGTCGATCAATTGGCGGAAAAGGGCTACATCGCCATCGCGCCCGATTTGCTTTCCGGCGCCGGACCGGGCGGCGGGGGCAGTGATGCACTCGGCGGGCCGGATGGAGTGCGCAAGGTCATTGGCTCCTTGCCGCCGGCGCAGATCACCGGCGATCTCAATGCCGTGGCCGCCTATGTCGGGCAGCTCCCGGCAGCCAATGGCAAGATCGCCGTCGCGGGATTTTGCTGGGGCGGGGGACAGTCGTTTCGCTTTGCGACCAATAATCCGGCGCTGAAGGCGGCCTTCGTCTTCTACGGGACGCCGCCGGAAGGCGCGGCCGACATCGCGCGCATCACCGCTCCCGTGTACGGCTTCTACGGCGGAAACGACGCCCGGGTCGACGCCACCATTCCCACTGCGGCCGCCGCCATGAAAGAGGCGGGCAAGAGCTACACGCCGGTGACTTATGAAGGCGCCGGCCACGGCTTCATGCGCGCCGGCGAAGCTCCAGATGCCAGCGAACCCAACAAAAAGGCGCGCGATGAAGCTTGGACGAGCCTCGCGGGCCTGCTGAAAGGCTTGTGAAAATAAAGGCTCTCCTGGCTGCGGCCGTCCTCGTGATCGGCGCGGCATGGTCCCCAGCGCAGCAGTTTGGCAACACCCAGGTCGGTTTGGGCGGTGAATTATTCGGCGGGGCGCCGCTGACCTCGCCGAAGGCCAAAATGAAAGTCCTCGTGATCACGGGCGGCCACGGATTCGAGCCCGAGCCATTCTTCCGGATTTTTGAGGACAATGCGGAACTCGATTTTACCGCGGCGCGACAGGGGGCCTCTGCGGAGGCTTACGAGCGCAAGGATCTCTTCGAGTACCAGGTGGTGGCGCTGTACGACATGCCGAAGTCGATCACTCCAGAGCAGCAGGCGCGTTTTCTCGCGCTCTTTGACCGCGGGATCGGGCTCGTGGTCCTGCATCACGCCCTGGTTTCCTATCCGGAGTGGCCGGAATACGAGCGGATTATCGGCGGCCACTATTCCGTGGCGGACGAAAAGGCGGGGCTCGCGGGGTACCAGCACGACGTCGACATTCCCGTTCACATCGCGGATCCGGAGCACCCGATCACGGCGGGGCTGAAAGACTTCCTCATTCACGATGAAATCTACTGGGGCTTCCACGTGAGCCCGGATGTCCTGCCGCTCCTGACTACGACCGAGGCGCACAGCGGCAATCCCATCGCCTGGACGCGGCTCGAAGGGCAATCCCGCGTCGTCTATTTGCAGCTGGGCCACGGACCTTCGGCATACGCCGACGGCAACTACCGTGAACTCGTGGCGCGAGCGTTGCGCTGGGCTGCAAAGAAGTGAGTCAAAAGCGATCCGCTGCTTTTGCTAGTTATTATTATTCTGCAGGAGTTCCGATTCCGCATCCGACTCTGATTTGTGATCGCTCAGCTCCGGCCGGACCATGGGCACCACAACCGTTTGTGCATCGCTAACCAGGGTGACGGAGCCGTCGCTGATTTTTTGGACGCGGACTTTCGCGCTGGCGGGCCACGTCGCCGGGGCCTGCTTCGTACCCTTCAGCAATTCGCCTTCGGAGTAGCTTCGGTGATTGATCACGGCAAATGCCGGATGTCCCATGAGAATGCTCGTAACGGAAAACATCTTCGTTTCGATCATGGTTTTTTCCGGCGCCGCCTCCTGCGCGGGGCCGCCTCCGGCCCGATGAACCCATCCGATGGGCCAGAAAGGCGGACGCATGCCCGGGGTCAAATTGAAGACCGACCGATTTTTCAGATGATAGCCGGCGAGATTGACCGCGTCATCTGCGGCGAAGGAACTGGCGGACAAGGCCAGCAACAGTGCGGCGGCGAGAGAAAAACGGGGGCTCATTGATTGACGAGGCTGTTCACGGTGAGGCTGACATGCTGCGATTCCGCGTCCTGGCGCAGGATATCGATCTGGACGCTCGCGATCTCGGAGAGCAACTGCTCGTTCTCAAAGTCGGCCAGCGCCTGGGCGAAGCTGGTGAACTCGACCTTGGGCAGGTCGATGGTCCACGAGATCCGCTTGTATTTCGGCAATTCTTTGTCCGCGGCTTCGCTATTCATGCGCGTCGCCACCTTATCGATGCCCTCGCGGCGGAAGAATTCTGCGACCTGCGGAGGGTACCAGGCGACCGGCGAGCCGTCTTGGATGAGCGAGGTGATTTGTTTGGTCGTAAGGCTCGCAATCGGAGCGGCAACTTCGGCGGCTTCTTTCTTGGCAATTTGCGCCTTGGCCAAAGTGATCTTTGGCTGCGCGTCGGCGATCTGGCGGCGGGCGTTGGCTTGGCTGTCCTGCAGCGGTCCGAGGAGAAAGGTGAAATAGACAAAGGTGACGCCGCCGAGTCCGAGCAGCCCGATGCCGATCTTTTTGATTTCTTCCTGGGCAAGTTTCATACGGCTAAAATTTCTTCTTGAGATGGAGGGTCACCGGCGGAGGCGTGGCCTCCTCTTCGCCGGCTTCAAAATGGATGATGATCGAGAAATCCACCGTCGGCATCTGGCGGCCGTCCAGTTTCGCTGTCTCGGTCGTGTCGGTCAGATTGTTATAGTCCGAGGTGACCTTGCGGAATTTCGAGGTGAAATTCTCGACGATCGTCTGGCGCAATTCGTCGGTCGTTTTGCGGGGAGCGATGCCCGTGGCGACGCCGTCGATGGTGACGGCGCAGTGCTTCGTGCGCTCGCCGGTCATTTCGCCGTTGAATCGGGTCAATTGCACTTCCCGGGGAACGACGGCGGTGACTGCATCGAGCAGCGGCGCCCAGTAAAAGCGGCTCTCGGTGTGTTTGACGAGAGCTTCGGAGGCCTTGATCGTGACGTTTAGTTCGTCCTCGCGTTTCTTGGCCGCTTCGGCTTTGGGTTGGAGGGTTTTGTAGTTGCGATCGACGAGTTCGAATTGCTGGGTCACGGAGTGGGTCTCCTGCAACTCGAAGACGTAGTAGCCGGCAAAACCGACGCCGATGGCGATGAGCGCATAGCCTGCCATTTTCAGCGGATCGCGCCGCTGCATGGTTTTCGTCAGGTCGATTTCGTGATGGAGATTGAGAACGAGCGGCATGGTGTCAGTTCGCTTTGAACGCTTGCGCCGCGACCCCACAGGCCACATTGAGATCGAGCGCTTCGCGGTCGAAATCGGCTCTTTGGCTTCCTGGGATGGCGATTTCGAAATGCTCGACGGCCGACCACGATTCGCAAGGCATGCCGAGTTCCTCACCCATGAGCTTGAGGAAAACGCGGGACTTTGCCGGGCCGCCGGAGACGTAGACTTTGCTGATCACGCCTTCATGGTGATGCTCGATAAAGCCAATGGAAGAGCTGATTTCGCGGGTGAGCGTATTCATCGAGACCCGGGTATATTCGATCATGACCTCATCCTCGTGGCCGAGCGCGTCGATGACGGAGTCGCGACCTTCGCCGGAGAGCCCGCAGAGAGAGTCGACCAGCGTGCCCCCGCCAAAATCGACCGAGCGTACGAGCACCAACTCGCGTTTCATGCCCACGAGCATCGTCGAGAAGGTGTGGCCGAGATCGATGAGGAAGAACGGCTCGTTCGTGAAGACCTCCGGACAGGCAATCTCAAAGGCATTGAAGGCGCTCACCGGGGAGAGCTGCATGCCCAGGACATTGACGCTGGCAGCGTGGACCGCCGCGCTGACGTGCTCCACCTCCGTGCGCGGGAGCCCTCCCACGAGATATTTTCGTCGCTGGTTCGCGGCAGGATCCTGCCCAGTGGGCGCAGGGATGAGATCGCAATCCAGGACAAAGCTCTTCACGTCCTGATTGAGCAAGGCCATGCCATTGAGCCGCAGGGCGTCGCGGAGCAGATTGGTGGGCGTCTCTGGTTGTTCGATGATGCGGATGAGCGCATCCGGGCTGGAAACACTGATGGCGCAAGCTTTGGAGGGCGCGCCGAGATCTCGCAGCAAGTGCTTGATCTGGCGGCCCAGCGTTTCGGCGTCGTGCGCTTGTTCCGTGGGGACATGCGAACCGAAATGCGTGAGGGCAAGGCGATCTTTTCCTCGGCGTTGGAGGGCAACAGATTTGAGAGAGTACCGGCCGATATCGATACCGATGACTGTATTCGGGGCTTTAGCCATTGCGAAAACGAGAGAAAGCAGCAGGTATGCCCGAGGGTGGAACTATGCGGGAAATTCTCATGGATGCATGAAAAAGACGGCGCTCTTTCCAAAATCGCGATGTGCGCGGAAGGGCATGCAAACCAAATCCGACCAAACCCGGGAATTTTCTCAGTGGCGAGGGGCTGCCGCGGCCGCGTGTTCCCGCACCAGGTCCTGGCCCTTATTCTGAAAATAGGCGATCGCGGCGCCGCCCACGACGATCATCAACAAGATCGCGCTCACCAGCGTCACCGCCCGATTGGTTGGCGACAGTTGCGACTTCGCGGCCCGTTGATTGCGGAGCATGGCAATCTGAATGTCGAGCGCCCGTGTCAGTTCTTCTGGCGTTTGGCCTTGGAGTTCGGTTTGCTTCGGAAAACTCATAGAAATCGCAGCGCAATGATCGGCGCATCCACCGAAGAAAAAGCTTATTCCGCGCCGTTTGTGGCGTTCGTCGCCCTTATTTTATTGGGCAGCGTCGTGACGCGGGTTTTTGACCCCTGGCAGACCTTTTGGGCGGTCAGTGATCCGCAGTATTGGGTGAATCCGGCGCAAACATTGATCTGCGGAGCGCTGGTGTGGCGCTGGCGCCGGAGCTATCCGCTCGGTTGGCCGCGCGGCGCGGCTTGGGCCGTCGGAGCGGGCATTCTTTCGATCGTGCTCTGGATTGCGCCCCAGGAGTGGCTCGGCGCGGCTCGCCGCAATGAGGGCTTCGATCCCTACTTTTTTGGAACCGCCGGTCCGGCGTTTTGGGTCAGCCTGGGATTGCGTTTCGCGCGGCTCGTGATCGTGGTGCCGCTGGTCGAAGAGATTTTCTGGCGGGGGTTTCTCCTGCGCTACCTGATCGATGCGGACTTTACCAAGGTTCCGATCGGCGCATTTTCGTGGACTTCCTGCCTGGTGGTTACGGCGGGATTCTGCCTGGAGCACAGCCCCTCCGACTACCCGGCGGCGGTGCTGACCGGTCTGCTCTTCAATGGCGTCGCCTATCGCACGAAAAGCCTTTCTTCGTGCGTGCTGGCCCACGCGGCAACAAATCTGCTACTGGGCTTGTACGTTCTTCACACCCGACAATGGGGCTTCTGGTAGACAGACCTCCCCTCCCAAGATAAGACGAGCGCCGAACGCCCATGCAACATTCGTTTTTTCAACGCTTCCTATTGGCTGTTTTCGCAGGTTTCTGCGCAGCCTGCCTGCTTTGGTTCGGGCGCCACATTGTGGAGAAGTCCATTCACGACACCGGCGACGGGTGGAAGGAAATGTACAATACGCCGAAGCCCAAGTCCAAGTGACGGTCGCAGATTGCGGACCGGGCGGTCGAATCGGGATGGCGTGAGGCCCACGGTTCTGCTCGCCATGCCGGGAAATGCGGTGAAAGTTGAATGGGCATGAAAATTGGCTTTGCCCAGATCAATCCCACCGTTGGCGACATCGACGGGAATGCCCGCAAGGTGCTCGACGCCTACGAAGCGCTGGCGCGCCGGGGAGCCGAGCTGGTCGTCGCTCCTGAGTTGGCGATCCCCGGCTACCCGCCGCAGGATCTGGTATTTAAATCCCGCTTTGTCCCGAGGAATCTCGAGGCGCTGGAGCGACTGCACGCCGCCGTCGGCGAGACCCCGCTGGTCGTGGGCTACGTGGACGTCAATCACGGAGCGGGGCAGCCCTATGTCAACGCCGCAGCGGTGTTGCAGAGGGGACGCGATGTCGTTCGTGTGGGAAAATCGCTGCTCCCGACTTACGATGTCTTTGACGAAGACCGCTACTTCGAGCCCGCCGCTCAAACCGCCCCAGTGGAAATCGCCGGTCGTCGTGTGGGCATCACGATTTGCGAGGATATTTGGACCGAGCGGTATCTCCCGCGCAAACTTTACGGTCATGCGCCCCTCGCCGATCTCGTGTCCCAGGGAGCGGACCTCATTCTCAATCTCAGCGCTTCGCCTTTCATCCTGGGAAAGCCGGCGCGGCGGCTCGAGATGCTTTCCGCGCTGGCTCGAGAGCACGGCGTGCCCATTATTTATTGCAACTGTGTCGGTGGGAATGACCAATTGATCTTCGACGGAAACTCGGTGGCGCTCGGCGCAGATGGGCGCCTGCTCGCGCAACTCGCGCCTTTCGCCGAGGATCTCGCGGTGGTGGATACCGAAGCTCCGGGCTGCGAGCCGCACTTTTCCGAGGATATGGAGCAGTTGCACGCCGCTCTTTGCCTGGGCCTGCGGGACTATCTTCGCAAGTGCGGCTTCAAGTCCACGGTGCTGGGACTCAGCGGCGGCATCGACTCCGCTGTGGTGGCCTGTCTCGCGGCCGAGGCTCTGGGACCGGAGAATGTGCAAGGCATCACCATGCCGACGGAATTCTCATCCCCGGGGTCGATCGAGGATTCCCGTGCGCTGGCGGAAAACCTGGGCATCTCCTTTGCCGAGATCCCGATTCGCCGGCCGATCGACGCGGTGCGCGCGCAGCTCGCTCCGCATTTCGCCGGTTGTGCGGAAGACGCGACGGAAGAAAACCTGCAGCCTCGCCTGCGGGGGCTCACGCTTATGGCGCTCTCAAATAAATTTGGCCGGCTCGTCCTTTCGACGGGCAACAAGAGCGAACTTTCCGTCGGTTATTGCACGCTCTACGGCGACATGTGCGGCGGTCTCGCCGTCATTTCCGATGTGCCAAAGACGATGATTTATCGCCTGGCGCGCTGGATCAACCGCCATCGGGAAATCATTCCGGAAAGCACCCTCGTAAAGCCGCCGAGCGCGGAATTGAAACCCGACCAGCGGGACGACGATACGCTGCCGGCTTACGAAATCCTCGACCCCATCCTCCAGCTTTACGTTGAGGAGCAACTTTCCGCGGCGGAGATTATCCAGCGCGGGGGATTCCCCGAGGAGACGGTGAGGTGGGTGACGCGCCGGGTGGACCTCAACGAGTACAAACGGGCGCAGGCCGCGCCGGGACTCAAAGTGACGTCCCGCGCCTTTGGTCTGGGGCGCCGGATGCCGGTCGCGCAACGCTTCGTGGAATGACCGGCTGCGACGTGCAGACAGGTCAAAAAAAACGCCTCCGCGCATTTTCGCCGCTTGAAAAGTGGCCGAAGACAATTTGATGTAGCAAAACGTATTTTCCGCATTACTTTTGAGAGGAAGCACCCCCTTGGTTCGCAGTATGCTTTCTCTTCGCTGCCTCCATGCATTTGTCACCCCGTCGTCATCTAGAAGCCGTTATCCGTTATGAAGGCCGCATCCTTTGTAGGATGCTGCTGCGCCGCGGTCGGTACATGATCGGTCAGGATCGCAAAAACGAGATGGTCCTGGATCAGGATTCCGTCTCGGGCCGACACGCTCGGCTCACCGTCGTGTCCGAATCCGAGATTTATGTGGAAGACTGCGAGAGCGCGAACGGCACGATGGTGGACGGGAAAAATGCCATGCCGCCGCAGCGGGTGACGTACGATTCGAAGATCGAAATCGGCCAGTGCACCCTGCATTTCCAGCGAGCAAATCTGCCGGCGAGCGTCTTTGCCGACCTCCCCGAGGGTTTCCTTCGACCTTTGCGCTATGAACTGGGAGACATCGTGGTGCAGGGGCGCACGAGCACGATCCACGAAGCGCGCGATCATTCGCTGAATCGCAAGCTGGCGCTGAAGAGCATGCTGCCGCAGAGCCAGTGCAGTTCGCAGCACGTGCTCGCTTTCATCCGCGAGGCGCAGATCACGAGCCAGCTGCAGCATCCCAATATTCCGCCCGTGTACGAGCTGAGCACGGATGACGAGGGGCACCTATTTTACGCCACGCGGTTCATGGAGGGGGAGACGCTTTCGAGCATCTTGGAAACGTTGGAAGCGGGCGATCCGGGGGCGATCCAGCGGTATTCACTGGCGGCGTTGATTTCGATTTTCCAGAAGATCTGCGACGGCGTGGCCTTTGCCCATTCGCATGGTGTGGTGCATTGCGCGCTCCGGCCGGAAAGCGTCACGGTGGGCGACTACGGCGAGGTGTTCGTCATGAACTGGATGTACGGGCTGCTCCTGCCGGAAGAAGGTCACGAGGATGCGGATGACGACTCCCAGGTGCAGGCCCCGCCTGCGGTGCTCACGCCGCCGCTTTCGCCTTTCAGCGCGCCGGCGCAAGCCGCGGGGAAGCCCGAGAATATCGACCGCTCCGTGGATGTCTATGCCTTGGGCGGCATCCTGTACAAGATCCTCACGCTGCGCGATCCGATCACGGCGCGCGATGAAAGCCAACTGGCCGGACGCATCCTGGCCGGGCAGATCGCATCTCCTTCCGCGCTCATGCGGACGCCGCGCCCGCATTGGCCTGGTGGTCACGTGCCGGAATACCTTGCCGGAGTGGCAATGGATATCCTGAGCCGGCGGGAGGACAAGAAGCCGATGACCGTGTCGCAATTGCAACGGCGGGTGACGGCTTGGCTGCAAGGACACGCCGTGGCGGCGGAAGCCGCCGGCGCCAAGCGCAACCATACGGCGGCGACCCGGGCGTAAGCGGTCTGCGCGGCTTCGCGTGTAATAGCGCCTCCGGCAGCCTTCCAAGAGCGACCTGTGTAGCGGCTTCGTCAACGCGCCATGAGAGCTCCAACAGCTGTGGGCGACGCCGGCGTCATCACTCCCATCTTCCCCATCCCCATCGCGCCGGCCACCCTGTGCACTCGCGACACACCGTCTGACGTCAGAAAAAAGCCGCGTGAATTTTACACTTTGAAGCCAGGGCGCGGCCTCCTACTCTCCGCGCCCGCATGGGCTTGAAAGAATATCTCCTCGAACGTCAGAAGCTGGTCGACAAAGCGCTGAGCGGCTTTTTGCCGCGCGCCGCCGAGAAGCCGGCCACCATCCATAAGGCGATGCGTTACTCGCTCTTCGCCGGGGGCAAGCGCCTGCGCCCGATCCTCACGCTCGCCGCGGCCGAGGCGTGCGGCGGCTCTGCCGAGGCTGCGCTGGCCGCAGCCTGCGCCGTGGAGTGCATCCATACCTATTCGCTCGTGCACGACGATCTGCCCTGCATGGACGACGACGATCTGCGTCGCGGACGACCGACCTCGCACAAGGTGTTCGGCGAGGGCATCGCAGTGCTCACCGGCGATGCGCTCCTCACCGTGGCCTTCGAAATCCTGGCCCAGGCGCCGACGACCTCACGCTACAAAACGCCCGCGCTCATCGGGGAACTGGCCAAGGCTGCCGGCAGCCGTTGGCTCATTGCCGGCCAGGTGCTCGACCTCGAAAACGAAGGCCGTAAGGTCACCGGCGCCACCTTGAAATTCATTCACCAGGCCAAGACCGCCGCGCTGCTCACGACCTCGATCCGCCTCGGGGCCATGAGCGCCAATGCCACCGAGGCGAAGCTGGCGAGCCTCACGGAATTTGGCCAATCCCTCGGCCTCGCCTTTCAAGTCATCGACGACATTCTCGATGTCACCCAGACCACCGAAAAACTAGGTAAGACCGCGGGGAAAGACGTTGCGGCGACCAAAGCCACCTATCCGGCCATCTTCGGCCTGGAGCGTTCACGGGCGGAGGCGCACCGGCTGACCTTGGCGGCTCACGAGGCGCTGAATTCGCTCGGCGCGAAAGGAGTGCGATTGCGGGGACTCGCTGACTACCTGCTCGAACGCGAGTACTGAGAAGAGGCCGCCGGTGGCGGATAATCCTAAAGCTCGTTTCTCCACTCCGAGAGCTTTGATCTGATGAAAGTTTGATCGTGCTCGAGCCGTATTTCTATGGATGAAACATCGGCTTCGCTCATTCGCAATTCGGTTGACGTTCTGTCTCATTTTACTCAGCGAGGTCTATGCTGCTCCACTGTATCGGGCGGCTTCGAGGCAACGGGACGAACTTGGACGCACCCCGTTGATGCTTGCGGCCCAGAGCGGCGACTTGAGGGCAGTATCGCGGTTGCTGGCGGCGGGAGCGGCGGTAAACGCACGCTCGAATGGCCGGTGGACCGCGCTGATGTATGCGGTCTCTCGACGTCATTTACTGGTTGTGAAATATCTTCTTTCCCATGGGGCAACCTCACGGGTCCGCGGGCGGGAATGGACCTCGCCACTGGGCCTTGCCTGGGAAGCCGGAGATCGCCAGATACTCGGAGCCCTTGTTCATGCCGGCGCTGACATCAATGATCCGCGGGACGATTTGCTCGGAAATGCCGCTCGGGAAGGCCGTCTCGAACTGGCTAAGACCTTGATCGATCTCGGAGCGGATCCGAACAGCGGCCACTCTTACGATCGCCCGCTGCATGAGGCGATCCAAAGAAGAAACGGTTACCTCGACAAAGGCATCCCCGGCATGGTGGCCCTCTTGCTCCAGGCCGGGGCAAAACCCGAGCAGGAAGATTTGTTGACCGCGATGTACGTGGAGTGTACCGATCCGGCGCGACCGATTACTGAACTCGTCCTTCAGACGGGCGTGAGCGTGAACTCGATCGACTCGTTGGGGAGGACACCGCTGTTCTACGCGGTAGGCAATGGTGACGAAGTCATGGTGAAACGGCTGGTAGGGCTTGGGGCGAAGCTGGAGGCTCCGGATCAAATGGGCCGTACGGCGCTGGAACTTGCCGCCACCATCGGCGACACTGCAATGGTAGCGCTCCTCTTAAAGGAGGGCTCGTCTGTTTCGGCAGGGAGAAATAGCAGTCCGATGTCGGCTGCGGCTGATAACGGACATCCTGCGATCGTGAAACAGCTTTCAGCGGCCGGCGCGAAGTCAGGCTTGATAGAGTCCCGAGCATTGAGGAGTGCGGCACGGCATCTGGATGTGTCTACGGTTGTCGCTTTGCTCGAAGCTGGCGCAGATCCAAATCTGGATGAAGCGGGAGCTACCGCGCTGGCTTTGGCGTTGGGCGATCCGCAACTGCGAGGCGAAGACTTGTCGAACTCTGGAACGGTGCGCGAGCAGACCTTGGCGCTGACAAAAATCATACTCGCCACACCGTCGCTTTCCCAGGCCAGCAAGGACAATGCGCTCTACTGGGCTTTGATCAAGCAACCCAAGGAAATTCTGGAATTGTTAGTCGCGGCAGGAGCGAAAGCCGACGCGACGAAATGAATATCGAGAGGACACAAAGCCCCGCTCAGGTCTGAGTTGCAAAGGTTCAAACCGCAGCCGCTGTGCGGTTTTGCGCGCGTTTCAAAGCGGCCCCGAGCTCGTTCATCCGCACGGGTTTGCTTACATAGTCATCCATTCCGGCGGTGAGGCACTCCTCGCGGTCGCCTTCGATCGCATTGGCCGTCATGGCGATGATCCAGGTGCGGGGGATGCCGGCTTTCTCCCGCTCGCGGATGGCGGCGGTAGCCTCATACCCGTCCATGTCCGGCATCTGGCAATCCATGAAGACGATGTCGTATCTCCCGTGCTCGAGCGCCTGCAGGACTTCCAGCCCGTTGGCCACGACGTCGGAATCGTAGCCCAGGACGCGCAACTGGCCCTGGGTGACCTTTTGGTTCACACGATTGTCATCAGCGACGAGGATGCGCTCGGTCTGGGGCGGCGCGGGCTCCGGCTTGGGAGGCGGCGGCGCCACGGAGTCGCGAGGCGAGTCGGCGAGCGCGCTGGAAAGGCTGTCGAAGAGCGCCGACTGCCGCGGCGGTTTGCTGCGGCTCTCGAAGATGCCGGCTTCCGCTAGCAGTTCCGGGCTGAGCCGCCGGCCAAAGTCGGTGAGAAGGATGAGCCGCGTGCTGGAGATGAGCGGGTCGGCCTTGATGGCTTTCGCCAACATGAGCCCGTCCATTTCCGGCATATTCTGATCGAGGATGGTCAGTGTGAAAGGGGCATTGCCGCGGGCCGCGGTGCGCAGGCGATCGAGCGCTTCGGGGCCGCTCGCCGCCTCGTCGGGCTCGAGCTTCCAGGCCTTGATCTGGAGGCCGATACTTTCGCGGCTGGCCGCGTTGTCGTCGACGATGAGAATGCGGGCGTCGACGAGGTGGTGATCGCGGTGGCGAGGCGTTTCCTGGGCGACCGGCAGCGTAAGCGTGAACCAGAAAGTCGAACCTTTGCCCAAAGTCGTATCCGCGCCGATCCGGCCGCCCATCTTTTCGACGAGTTGCTTGCAAATGGCCAGCCCCAAGCCGGTGCCCCCATACTTGCGTGTGGTCGAGGCGTCGCCCTGATGAAAGGCGGAAAAGAGTCGCTTCTGGGCTTCCTCATCGATGCCCGCGCCCGTATCGGTGACGCTGAAGCGCACGGTGGCCATCTCGTTCTCGACCGCTTCCTGCGCGATCCGCACCGTGACTTCGCCCGCCGAGGTGAACTTTATCGCGTTGGAGGCGAGGTTCGTCAGCACTTGCCGGATGCGGCTCGGATCGCCCCGCAGGCAATCGGGCGCATCGGGCGCAACGAGGCCGACGAGTTCGATGCCCTTGCGCTGGGCGGTTTCGGCGAGCACTTCCAGTGTGCTTTGGACGACTTCGCGCAGATTGAGATCGAGCGTTTCGAAGTCGAGTTTCCCCGCCTCGATTTTCGAGAAGTCGAGGATGTCGTTGATGATGGTCAGCAGGCTTTCTCCACTGTTTCGAATCGTCTCGGCAAATTCGCGCTGCTCCTCCGTCATCGTCGTGCTCAGCATGAGGCTCGTCATGCCGATGACGCCGTTCATGGGGGTGCGAATCTCGTGGCTCATGTTGGCCAGGAACCGCGACTTCAGCCGGGCTGACTCCAAGGCTTCGTCCCGGGTTCGCGCGAGCTCCTGCTCGATGCGCTGGCGCGTCAGGAGGTCGCGGCGAATGATGATAAAGGCGACCCAGAGACACCCCACGGCCAGAAGCGTTGCCCCAACGATGACCTCGCGAGTGAAGGCGGCGGCTTTGGACGCGCGTTTTTGCCGCAGTTGCATGAGTCTGCCTTCCTCGGCCTTCATCTCCAGAATAACGCCGCGAATCTTGTCGTCGTAGCCCTTGCCGACCCCTTTAGCCGCAAATTTCTGCGAGCCGGCCAAGCCCTCCGTGCGCCGCACCTGGATGCCGTTTTTGGCCACTTCGAGACGCTCTTTGATCAATGGCCGCAGCAGATTGAGCCGCTTTTGCTGGTTTGGGTTGTCCGCAATCAGGGTGTATAACCGACCGAGGGTGGCCTCGTGCGATTCCACCAGCGAATTGTACTCCGCGAGATAGGTCTCCGAGCCGGTCACGGTGAACCCGCGGGTGCCGGCGACCGCGGCCATGAGATCGGACTCGAGCTGATTGAGCACCGTCAGGATTTCCTGCGTGTGGCTCACCCACTGCGCATCCTCGGCAAATTGCCGCATGCTCCCAAAGGAGACGAACCCCACTGTGCAGAGGATGGCGACGGCCAGGCTGAAACCCGCGACGATTTTTCGTTCGAGTGAAAACATGGGTGGTTCAGGGAGCTTCAGCGAAGCGCCCAGGGGAGATGGGATGAAGGAGAAGACATGCGCGGAGGGTGCGCAGCGCTGGCGGCCGCGGCCCTCCCCCTCGCATACATGCCAACGGCGCTCAAGGCGAGCGCAGGTTGGCAAAAACCACGACGTCTCCGCCAGGGTGCGGCTATTTCCCTTTCAGCTTTTTCAGCTCGGCGACGAAGTCTTTGGGGTTGCCGGGATTGAGCAACTCCGCCACTGGATGCCCCTTGGGATTGAGCACGATGAGCGTTGGAAAGGCCTCTACCCGATAGGCGTCAGACAGCATTTCATTTTGTGCGGCGAGCGCCCTGGGAAGTTCCTTTTTGTGTGGGAAATCGAGGCGTACGAGCACCAGATTGCTGGCGGCATAGTCGGAGAACTCCTTTTGCGAAAACACTTGGCGCTCAAGCAGGGCGCAGTCGGGACACCAGTCGGAGCCGGTGAAGTCCAGCAGGACCATTTTTTTCTGACTTTTCGCCTGGGCAAGGCCGGCCTTGTAGTCGGTCAGCCAGGTGGCCTCGGCGTTTGCAGAAGGAAGGAAGAGGATAAAGGTCAGAGTGGCTGCAATTGCGGCAAGAAGAGTTCTCATGCTGGCTTTATACGACAGGGAACGGGGAACGGTCGTTCAAAGGTCTGATCTTGCTGATCGCTCACTGGAAAAAAGACGGGCCTGACTCCGAAGAATCAGGCCCGTAGATGATCAATAGACCGGATGTTTTAACCGGTTTAATTAATCTTTATTGGTGGCCGTACGGCGCGAAGTAGTCGGACGAAAGGACATCCGACAACGCATTCCAGGTTTGGGTGCCAACCGCGACGACACCCGTGTCTGGACCTGCGACTGGGGTGTCAATCAGTCCGTGCGCGAAGTAAACGTTTCCGAGCGGATCGTAAGCGGACACGCCTGCGGAGAGATCGTTGTACAGCTTGGTGCCTTTCTTGACGTAAGGCGCCAAGTCGGTCCAAGTCCAACTACCTCCGGTCGTCTTGCCATTTTCCATGGCGTACTGCTCGATGGCGCCATCCAGCGTCCGGAGATCATCCATGGCGCTGGCCGCCTGGCCGCGTTTACGAGCGCGCATGGCGCTCGGGACCGCGACCGCCGCCAGCAACGCAATGATTGCCACGACGATCATGATCTCAATGAGGGTGAAGCCCGCCGCCGGGCTCATTGATTTCTTCATAGGTATTTTTATTATTACTATTCCGACCAAAGATTATTTTTCTAGTCGGTTCTTATTGAGAGCAGCAGTTTTTGCGCCGATTGTATAGAAAATATTGCAATTATAGTGCCGCTGTAGTGTGCGTGATTGCTTCGCGACTGCTGAAGTCGTATTCCCAGGCGCTGAGCTACAATAGAAATCCCCTTTTGGCCGAATGCGTGAGTCTTCCAGCCGCAAATCGCCGCACACCGGAGCCTGTGGCCCAGATCCGCTCGATTACTCGATGGGCGGATCGATAGTGGGGACGAGATTTTCCGTGGACGTCGGGGTCGCGTTGGCTTCGGCGACGGCGGCTTTGGCGAGGCGCGCGACGTAGCTCAGGACGAAAAAGGCGGAGACGAGGCCGACGCCCATCATGACGTATTCGAAGGGGTGATGCTGCTTGTGGCTTGCGCCGAGCGTGTCCTGCAGACCGGCATTGGCCGAGGCGCCGACCCAGGTGAAGAAGAAATTGCCGGGGATGATGCCCGCGACGCTGGCGAAGAAATAGGGCCAGAAGCGGACGGCCGTGAGGCCGTAGCAGAAATTTGACAGGCCGAAGGGCAGCGGGCAAAGGCGCAGCATGAAGACGATTTTGCCGCCTTCGCGGCCGATCGCCTGGTCGATGAGGCGGAATTTGTCGTTCCTCGCGAGGAGCCGGGTGATGGGGCCGCGGGCGACGTAGCGGGCGATGAGGAAATTCAAGGCCAGGCCGATGGCCGTGCCGATTTCCATGGCGAGCAGCCCGTGCCAGAAGCCGAAGATGGCGCCGGCGGCAACGGCGAGGGGCGACAGCGGCATCATGCCCATCTGCACGACGACATCGAGGGCCGCGAAAAGGAGGATGCCCCACAAGCCGAGATGAAGGAAGTAGTCTTGCGACGAGGCTAGCCAATGAATGAGGGCAGACATGAGGGCAAAATAAGGAGCGACTCTTCTGCCAGAAAAACCGGGGATTGCAACCGTGGTGGGAGCCCGGGATCGCAAGAGCTTTGTGACGGAGACGCGCATTGCTTTCCCTGGCTTCGCGGTTACGGTGGCCGTTTCCATGTCCAGCACGATGATCGATCCGGCGCTCCATCAGGCTCGCAAGCCTGAATGGATCAAGGTGCGCCTGCCTTCCAATCCCGTCTTTTTCTCGACCAAGGCGCTCGTGGCCGACTTGAAGCTCCATACGGTCTGCGAATCGGCCCAGTGCCCGAATCGCTGGGAGTGCTGGAGCCAGGGGACGGCGACTTTCATGATCGCGGGGGATCGATGCACGCGCGCCTGCGGCTTTTGTGCGGTGGCGACGGCGAAGCCCTTTGCGCTGGAGGCCGATGAGCCACAGCGCGTGGCGGAGGCGGTGCTGCGGATGAAGCTGAAGCATGTGGTGATCACGGCGGTGGCGCGCGACGATTTGCGCGATGGCGGGGCGCGCCATTTCGCGGAGACGATCGAGGCGGTGCGCGCCGCCGTCCCGGGGATCGTGATCGAGGTCTTGACGCCGGATTTTCACTCGCGCGAGGAGTGCCTGCGGATGATCGCGGAAGCGGCGCCGGAGATTTTCAATCACAACTTGGAGACGGTGGAACGGCTTACGCCGATGGTGCGGTCGCGCGCCAAGTATCGGCTTTCGCTCCAGGTGCTGCGGCGCATGCGCGAGATCGCGCCGCATATCGTGACGAAGAGCGGCATCATGCTGGGGCTCGGCGAGACGGAAGAGGAGATTTTTCAGGCGATGGGCGATCTGCGGGAGGCGGGGGTGCAAATCTTGACGATGGGCCAGTACTTGCGGCCGAGTCCGGAGCATTTGCCGGTGACCGCCTATATTCACCCGGACACGTTCCAGCGCTACGGCGAGGTCGCGCGTGGGAAGGGCTTTCACCATGTCGCCTCGGGGCCGCTGGTGCGGAGTTCTTATCATGCGGCGGATTACGATCCGCGGGCGATCCAAGCCAAGGCGGCGGCAGAGGCCGCAGCAGCGCCTGCGACGGCGGCGTCCTGAGTGGAACTTAGCAAACCGATTTCTCACCTCGACCATGGCCCTCGATAGCAGCCCAGTCACTGCGTCCACGACCACGCCGGCTCCGACTGTTCCTCTGGATAGGACAAATGTCGCAGCGCTCATTCCTGCGTATTTCGAGGAGCGTCACATTCACGATGTGGCGCAGCGAGTGCGGCAGCAACTGGACACGGTGCTGGTGGTGGACGACGGCTCGACGGATAAAACGGAGGTCGAGGCCAGGCGCGCCGGGGTGGATGTGATCCGGCACACGGTTAACCAGGGCAAGGGCGCAGCGATCAAGACCGGGTTGAAGGAACTCACGTCGCGGCCGCACGTCCGGGCGATTTTGATTTTGGACGGCGATGGACAACATTTGCCGGAAGAGATCCCGCGGTTCATGGAGGAGGGCAGTCGGTCGCAGGCGGCGCTAATTTTGGGCAACCGGATGAGCGATACCCGCACGATGCCGTTCGTGCGGAAGATGACGAATCGCTATATGTCGTGGCAGATCAGCCAGGTGTGCGGCCAGTCGATGCCGGATACGCAGTGCGGATTTCGGATGATCAGCACGGAACTGGCGCCGGCCCTCTTTACGGAGAGCAATAATTACGATTACGAAACGGAGATGCTGATCATCGCATCACGGCGCGGATTTCGGATTTCGTCGGTGCCGGTGAGCACCGTGTACGGGGAGGAAGTGAGCAAGATCCATCCGGTGCGGGACACGATCCGGTTTTACAAGTTGCTGGCGCGGTATTTGGGGAAATAACTGGCTCACTCAGCCCCGTTCAGAGCCGCGATCAGGTAAAACACACCGGCGCAGGAAATGAGCGCGGAGCCCCAGCGTTGCGCCCGGAAGGAAATGAGACTGGCTTGCTCAGGCTTCACTTTGCGCGCGATCTGGATGGCGCTGAAGAGTGGGATGACGACGAGTTGATGGCCGAGTTCGACTCCGAGGCTGAAGGCGACGATGGCCAGGCCGGTGGCGAGCCCGGCGAGGCCGGCCATGGCGTCGAGCAATCCGCCGGCAAACCCGAGGCCGTGGAAGAGACCGAAGCCAAAGGCGACGAGGAGCCGGCTGCGCCCGTGGCCGCTGCGCGGCCAGAAAACATTCTGCACGGCGACGAAGACGATGCTCGCGGCAATCATCGGCTCAACGATGGAGGAGGGGAGCCGGCAATAGCCCAGGACGGAAAGCGCGAGAGTGATGCTGTGAGACAGCGTGAAGGCCGTGACGACCTTGACGAGATCCCAAAAGGTCGCCGCGCCCAGCACCAAGGCCGCCATGAATAGCATGTGATCGTAGCCGGTGGCGATGTGCATGATGCCTTCCCAGATGTATTGGCGAACCAGACGCCACCGATCGAGAAGTGGCGCCGGAGTCGTGGCGACGGTTTCGGTGGCCGATACGGTGGAGCCAGCGGCGGCGCCGGCGGGCCACTGGCATGAATAGGTGATCGGTTGCTTGAAGCTAAGAAGCACGCCTTGCTGCGGAGTTGCGCCGGTGTTGCCGATCTGTGTGACAAATGTCGCCTCCCAGGGATTGCCCGGTGCAAACTCGATTTCGCGCAACAAGTTTTCCTCGACGCGGATTTCTTTGGGCAGGGATTTCGCCGTGAGCGGAAAGACGAGCCGATAGACGACCCGCCGCGTCCAGAGAGGTTGGCTCTCGTCGGTGGAAGGATCGACAACCGCGGCAACTCGACCGGTGAGGGCGGCGCCGTCGGCGAGCACGATGATGTGGTGGAGCAGGTAGTCCGCGTGGGAATGACTTTTTCCCGTGAAACTGCCGCCTCCGCCGCCTGCCGGCCGCGCTGCGGCTTCGACGAGAATCTCTTCATTGGAAACCCGCGCCTGGAGAGTGACTTCGGCCGGGGTGATTTGGATTTCGACCGCTCCCTGCGAAACCGGATGCGCCGAGGCGACCGGGCCAAGGAGCCAAAGAAGGGCGCACGAAAAGAAGACGAGGATGCGTCCGGCATGCGCAGAGATCGGGGAATCGGTCAGCGCGGTTTGACCCAGCGCGAGGGGTTGATCAGCGGTGCACATGGAAACTGTTGAAGCGAGGATTTACAGCCGCGAGATCCTTGAGCAGCAGACGTCCGCGATCGTCTCCGGTCGCGAGGAGGATCATCCCAGCATGAAAGGTAATGTGAGGCTCCTTGCTCCCGAGGGCGAGGGCCTTCTCCTCAGTGGCGGCGGCCTCGGTGAAGTTGTTATTCTTGTACTGCGCCCAGGCGAGCGCGTCCCAAGCGGCGGCGCTCTGGCGATCTTCCAGATCGCGTTTGGCCCAGCGAATCGCCTCCGGTGGATTTTCCTCGGAGTCGGCGAAGAAACTGGCCAGGTGATGGCGGAAGAAGATTTCTCCGCGGGCGATGCTTTGCAGGTAGCCTTCCTTGGCGCGTTGCCAATGCGGGGCGGCTTCCTCCGGCTTGCCCCAGGCAGAGTAGACGTCGCCGAGCGCCTGCTCCATTTCCGGACGCGGCACGCGGGCAATGACGGCCTGGAAACCCTGCACGGCTTCGGGCCATTTTTCCTGGGCGGCGCGGAGTTCGGCGATGTGCTCGGCGATGACCCAGTAATCCGGGTTGTGGGCGGCGGCTTTGGCGTAGAATTCGTCGGCGCGGTCGAAATCGCCGCTCTGGAAGCAGACTTCACCGGATTTCATTTCGGCCCAGGCGAGATTTGTGCGGCTGGCTTCCCCATCGTCGGCAGCAAGGGCGATGGCCTGGCTAAGCAGATCCAGGGAGGTCTTTTTGTCGCCGTGGAACCAGGCGACCCGTGCGAGGCGGGTCTTGGAGGGGATGCCGCGGTCGTCGAGGCGGGAGAGCTCGGCAAAGGCGGCGTCGGCTTCGGAATAGCGGCCCAGCTCGAAAAGGGCGTCGCCGAGGAGCTGCTGGCCGATCGCGGCTTCAGGGGAGAGGGAAATCAGTTGCTGCGCCGTATCGCGGCAGTCGGCGAAGCGATGCTGTTCCAGTTGGCCTCGACCGAGGGCGGTGAGAGCGTTTTTGTTTTCCTGAGCGGGAACAGATTCGAGGGATTGTTTCGCCGCGTGGACAGATTTTTCGATGTAAGCGAGATCGCCAGAGACCCTCAGGGCGCGAAGGTATTCGTTGGCCAGGCGATTGAGGGCGACATTGTCCTGCGGATCACTTTTGACACGGGCTTCCAGGAAGGCGCGGACCTGGCGGGCGGTGGCTTCGTTGTCGGACTCGGCGAGGGCTGCGGGCAGGAGCGCAGTGGCGGCCAGGATACCGAGGGCGCGGGCAAGTGAAGTGGGCATTGGTGAGATTTGGCGGGCGCTTTTAGAGCGAAGTGCAAGTCGTGGCAATGTGACTCGAAATTTTTTGGCTGGTCGGTGACCACGAACGTTTTTTTTGCATTTGCAAATGAGCTGCTGAGCAGCTCGCTCGAAGTGAAGCCCGCGTCCTTTCCGAAGCTTCCGCACCGTGCGGGCGGGACGCCCGCGCCCCCAGGAGCGCCGTCCGTGGCCCGGCGCGAATCGCTTCACGAAGGCCGGCCTCAGCGGCGCTCATTTGATCGCTAAGCGCTCGCCTCGATCGCTGCCACAGTCGTCGCTCCTCTGAATTTATCCGCCGAAAGTTCCGGACCGGCAAATGGTCGCCAGTCCGGAAGACGTTCAGGCTTTTAACCTCCGCTCGCAGTTCTGCGCGGGAACCGGAAGCGTTCTTTGGTTTAGCTTTCGAGATCGGTGTTTCGATCCCGAATGGTTAGCTAGTTCTCCGTGGTATCGACTCCACCGTTGGGCAACGGTTGATGCGGGGGCGCGAAGAACGGGAACGAATCGGTCGGCGCGACATCGCTGGCGTCTACTCCGTCACCCAACGTTCCGCCGGCGATAATTCCAAGAATGATATCAATCGTGTCATCAGCGAGGCGACGCCCGTTTGGATAACTTCCATCGGCATTTGTTCCGCCTTTTGGTCCTGAATTCTGAGGTTTGGTGAGGTCGAGATGAAGCATATCACCGTGTGCGACCGCAACGGTCGCCAGTGTGTTGATGGCATCCTGAGAAGCGCTCAACGCGGTAAGAGTGGCAACGATTTTTGCCGTGAATGGGTTTGTCTTCCGCGCATCTTCGACGGTCGTCGAGGCATTGTAGGCGTTCTTGTCGGCAAACGGAATGAGCGCCACATTGACCGCTGGGTTACCCATGCGGTCGATTTGGCGGAAGCTACCGGCGCCAATGATCTCACCCTTATTCGAAATGAGCCGGCTCTGCCGGAGTGTCGCCACACTCAACCCAATATTTGTGGCCGCGCCTTTGCCTTGCAGGAGCGCGCCGGGAATGCTGAGGGCAATGGCCATCACGTTGTAGCCCGCAAAACTATCGCGTGCTCGGGTGAACGCGCTTTCAGGATGGGGCTGGTGGGCGACCGCCGCGGCGACGAATTGATTGAAGGCAGGAATGTCGAAAAAGAAGGGATCATCGGCCTCTCCCGCCGCGAATTTGATTTTCGTTGTATCGTCCGTGGATACCAGCAGAGGATTGGGATCCGTTCCTAGCGTCGGGACTGTCGTCTTGGCGGACAGCTTGATGGTCTTGAAGCCGTTTCCGTGAATTGTGATTGAAGCGTCCTGCTGCACAGCTGGGTCGGTGCGTTTGGAGAAGCGGATATCGACGAAGAGGTCCGGCTTGGCGTCCCCGGTATTCTCGATTTCGAACCGGTAGAGCACGCCGGGATCGAAGAAAGCCAGATTCTTAGCTTCCGAAGGCACGATGAATCCGTGGGTGGTCATCCCCAGGATCAAATTCGCCTTGTCCGGTGTGGTGCCGGCCGGGTCATTTGGATCGCGGAAGAAAAAGCAATCGGCGATGTCGGCCGGAGCATCCTCAGAGGCGGTGGGAGAATCGGCGTGGTCGGCGGCGCGCGCGGTGAAAAGCGGCGCGCCGAGGCCGAAAGCCATGCCAAAGGCGAGTCCTGCGGTGAGAATTTTACGAGTCATGAGTTGTAGAGGTTATAGTTCCGATAACTTTCTGAGAGACTTGGGCTTGCAAGTTGGGATTGTCGGATGAACGGACTATCTAAACGCCTACGCTCGAACCGACGCCAACTTGCGTCTCACGTACGATTTTTCCTATGCACAGAAACTCGTCCGCAATGCAAGCCCGGTCGTGATTGGGACTTACGCCAAGGCACGAAAGCCGGATGCAAGAGTTTTTCGCTCAATCTGAGAATAAGTTTATCGCCATCGGTCTGTTTAGCTTCGCGCGAATTCAGACGACATCGTGAATGGCGGCTGTGGGTTAGACATTTGTTAAATACAAATGGCCGCACCGTGGTGGCTTGCGCCACTAATAAGTGGCGGCGGTCTCAGACATGCGAAGAGCGCTGAATTTTTCGCGTTCCGCGTCGTCATTATTGCGGGATCAATTTTATATAGTCGAGGCACTCCGTATATCCCGCGCTCGCGCTGTTTTTGCCCGTGACCATGAATTGAAACCACTTGTCGCTAGTCGTTCCGGGCATCCAGGCGCCGAGGTCGAATTCGGTGAAGACTTGGTTGGCATTGTACTCGTCCTGCACGGCGCCTACCGGGGCAGACGTGCCGGCGAAGTTATCGGCGCGGCCGACGGTGAGCTGGATGCGGCCGCGCGTGTTCAGGCATTTCACGCCAACGCGGACGTCGTAGGCGCCAGCGCTGATATTTGGGACGAGATAGGTGACGTAGTCGCCGGTTGTCGTGGCATCGAGAATCGTGCCCTGGCCATTGCTGAAGGCTGGATCGGCAATGATACGGTGCGTCGCGGCGGATTTTGCCGGGACGGTGAGGGTTTCCGTTTCGAAGGAGATCGGCACGGCTCCCGTCTGGTAGCCGACGTAGAGCGGCATCGACGTGCCCAAGCCGCGCCAGTAGGCGCTGGAGGCGGCAAAATTCGTCGTCGTCCCGGAGCGCGTTTCGGTGACGAGATTGGTGAAGAAGAAGCCGGAATTGTAGGCGGTTCCGCAGAAGGAGGCAGTGAGCGACGAGGCATTGTTCACAAAGATGGGATGCCCAGCGGGCGCGGAGCCAAAGGTGTCGAAGCTCCCGCCGAGGATTTCCAGTTTTCCGCCCGAGAGGTTTTGGAAAATGGTGTCGGTCCGTTCACTCTTCGCGCCGAGGATGACCATGGTCGCGCCGCTATTGATCACGCTGCTGTCGCCCTGCTCGAGGTCGAGTTGGCGGGCGTAGACGAGTTGCGAATTCGGCAGGTGGACGCTGGCGATGACGTCCTCGAGATAGAGTGGGCCGCAGCCGGCGGTATTTTGATAGGAGATGGTTTGACCGCCGACTTCGCCGTCCTGCAGGACCACGGTGCGGGTGGTCGATTGCTGGACGCCAATGCAGTTGGCATTCACTTCGACGTGGAAGCCTTCCATGAGCACCGCATCCGAGCCGGCGCCTTCGAAACTGAAGACTGGCGTGGCTGAGAAGCTCGTCGTCGATGCGGCGAGGATGTGCGATTCCAGGCCGACGAGGTGCTTGACTGTGGCCGGCACGTGCAGCGTCGTGCTGACGTGGTAGTTGCCGTTGGGAAAATAGACGACGCTGCCGCCGGAACTCAGGATGGACTGGATATGCGCCGTATCGTCGCCGCCGCTGGCGGGGCCGGCGCTTTTCCAGTCGGCGAGATTGCTATCGAAGTAGGTGGGCGTCTCGGGGAAGGCGAGGCCAAGGGAACGCTGAGGTGAAGTATTGAGGCTCTTGATGGCGTCGCTCACGTACTCGGGAGTGGCCACACCCGCGACCGCCACGCCGCGATTGCGGATGGCATTGGCGTAGCCGCTGGTCGTGATATTGCGGGCGTAGAGATGAGAATTGCCGCCCTGATTATCGATGGCGACATTTGTCGCCGCGCCGCCGGTGAGATTGGCGTTGATGAGGTTGACGACGGTGTTTCCATTGATCACGAGCGCTGGCACGGTGTTCGCGCTGGTGAAGTTCTCGATGGACGTGGGCTCATCGGTGATGGAGATGCCGTCGGTCGTCTGGTTGGAAAGCGAGATCGTGTCGAGGACCATGCCGTAGGAAAAGTCGCCGATGAGCACGCCGTGTTGAAAGCCGGTGACCTGGAGGTTTTTCACAAGGCCTGGACCATTGTCGCGGCGGGTCATGCTCACGCCGGCGTAGCCGGCCTGCGCCGGATCGGACGTGCGAACGGTGACGTTGCGCAGCGAGCCCCAGTTGCTCACCTGGTAATCGATGCCGATGGCGCCGAGATTGCCGCTGCCAATGTCGACCGTGAGGTTTTTCACGGAATTCTGGAAGGCTTGGTTGCCTGGTCCGGTGGCGTCGTCGTAGACGTTCTGGTCGTCGCGGGAGGCGGTGTAGATCACGGCTTTCGGCGAAGACGCAGAGTTATATCCGGTCGCGCCGTTCTTGAGCTTGATGATCGTGCCAGCCTGGCTTTGGCCCTGCATGGATAGGTAGGCTCCCCAGCCGGCGCTGAAGCCGGTTGTGACATTGCGCCACTGGAGGCGATCGCTCACGAGGTAGGTTCCATTGGGCAGGTAGATGATCTTGCTGCCGTTCAGATTAGCCGAGATGGCTTGCTGGATCGCGGCGGTGTCGTCGGTGACGCCGTCGCCTTTGGCATTGTAGGGCGCGTTCTTGACGTTGATCACGCCGGAGTCAGCTGGATAGACGATGTTTTCGGCCCGGGCGGTCGTGGAGGCTGTAATGGCCAGGAGCAATGCGGCGCCGCGAAGGAGGGATGCTTGTGCAGACGAGGAGGGGATCATGGGGGAAGGAGTGAAGGGGATTGAGGAGAACGCGCCGCAAGCGCCTTCTTTGAACTGAGGACGGCGCCTCATTTCGGGAATGGCAGGGCTCGTGACGCAAGGAGCAGTGTCTTTGCGCACGGTTTGCGCGGCAAAGGCTTTGGAAGTAAACACGTTGCATGACTACCCCCGGCGTCGTGACTCTGCGTATGCTCGCGCGGGAGGCGGGCTTTTCGCCCGCGACCGTTTCACGCGCTCTGCGCGGGGACCCGCGGACTCCCGAGGCCACGCGCCTGCGCATTGCGGAGACGGCGCGGAGCATCGGCTATCGGGCGAATCCACTGGCTAGCGCCTTCATGGCGCACTTGCGAGGCGCGCGAAAGCCGCGTTACACGGCGACGATGGGTTTCCTGCTGGCCTCGAGACGAGAGGCGTCAGCCTGGGGATATCGCACCTATGCTGAACATTGCCGGCGGTATCTCGAAACGCTCGGGTATCGACTGGAGGTCTTCCTCTACGCGGAAGCCCCGATGACCGGCGCTCGATTGAGCAAAGTCCTGTGGACCCGCGGGATCCAGGGGCTCATCGTGCCGGCGACACGGCCAGGTGTGCCGGCGTGCGAATTGCAGTGGGAGCATTTTGCCACGGCGGTGATCGGAACCCGCTACGGGATGCCGCCATTTCACTTGGCCGTCGCCAATCACTTCGAGAATGTGTCGCTGGCCTATCGTGAATTGCGCCGGCAAGGCTGTAGCCGAATCGGACTATTCATCAAGGAAGTGATTGATGAGTGGACGCATCACCGGATGCGCGCAGGGGCATTGCTCGCGCAGGAGGAGACTTCGAAGCGCGATCGCGTGCCGCCGCTGATTGCGCCGCAGCTGGACGAGAGGCAGTTCTTCCGCTGGATGGACCGGCATCGACCGGATGCGGTGTTGACGGCGCATGCCGAGGCCTATGGTTGGCTAGTCCGGGAGGGATGGAAAATTCCGCAGGAAGTGGAATTCGCCAACCTCCATTTGATTCCCGATTTCCCGGATCAGAATGGCATCGACCAGCAGGATGAAGCGGTCTGCATGGCGGCGGTGGACCTGGTCATCGGACAATTGTCGCGCAACGAGCGCGGCGTGCCCAAGGCGCCGAAGACGGTGATGATCGATGGGGTGTGGAGGGGGCGCGATTTGCAGAATAGCGCTTGATATCGTCCGGTTTCTCAGTTGTTGAAAGCATGTCCGCAAACGTCTGCGGGGCCGAAACTTTCCTTGTTTGTCTCATGTCCGATACTGCTCACTTCCTGGCGCCATTTCTCCGTCGTCGTGTTTTTGCGGCGTTAGTTTTCCCGGCGTTTGCACTCTCCGCAGTCGCCGAGGACGCTTCCAAAGCAACGTCCAATGGCGGCGCGAATGCAGCCATAGACGAGGCCGCGGCGCATCTGGCCGCCTACCGCGAGCAATTAGCGCAAGTCCGCAACGAATTTGGCGGCAGCCGCGAGTTGCCGGACGAACATTTCTTTCTCTTCGGCATGGGGCTGCGACCGAAGCTGATTTACAAGGCGGGGCAACTGCTCGACGCGCACTCGGGGGCGGTGGTGAGGCGCTGGGATGTCGCGACGGAAGTGATCGTGCCGAACGATTACTCAGTGCGGTTGCGTACTGCGGCCGGGGAGAATGTCGGCATCGTCGAAGATGAGCGCGGCCTCTGGATCGAAACGGCGTCGGGCCGCGAAGCGTTCCCGGGAAGCGAGGTCCCGTTGCAGTTGCCTACCTTTGCGGGCCGGCCTTACGCGGCCATTCTCCGCGTGCTGCACCAGGAGCTGCTCTTCAATGTTACGAAGGCAGGGCCGACGCCAAATCTTTTCGTCTATCCCAAGCCTTGGTATCGCGATGGGGCGATGGTTGCGCTCTGCTTGAAAGAAACGGGAAATCTCGATCAAATCCGCGACTGGATCCTGGCCTTGCGCGAACCGTATGACCGCAACAATGCCGGCGAAACGGAGGCGGATAATCTCGGCGAAGCGCTCTTCCTCGTTTCGCTCGTCTCGGATGCCAAGCATCCTCTGGTGGAGAAAGTCCTGGCGGAGTTGCCTAAATTCGAACACACGGTCGCCGGCGAACGCTTCATCCTGGGCCACTCGGATTTTGCCGATCGTCCCGTCTACCAGACCAAGTGGCTCAAGTACGGCCTGCGGGCGCTTGGCTTGCCGGATCCGTACACCATTCCCCAGGTTGCCGACGGCTATTCGGCGCTTTTCTGGATGGACTACCGCGATGCTTATGTCCCCGGCCATGATTCGGCGGATCGCGGGGCGTATCCGTATCTCGGGTGGGCCTGCGATCATTTCCACAAGGAAAGGAAAAGCCCGATCAGCAATCGCGACTACCCGCTCACCTGGGAGCAAAATGCCAGTCAGGCTGACTACAGCGGGACGGCGGTGTTATCGGCGGAGTACGCGAAGAAGAAAATCTCGGCGCCGCATACCTGGCACGCGGCGGAGGCTTTTCTCGATATCCTCGCGGAGCGGCCGATGGTGCGGTGAGGTGGGCGCCGTCAGGCGGCAGCCGCAATCCTGACTGCGCGTCTTTGGCGAACGGGAAATGGAATGCAGGCGCAGTGGCGCAACGTGATGCGTAGAAAACCCATTGCCGGCGGCGTCGGTCCTCTGGGATGGTCGGGGTTGCAGCGAACGGGTGAAGGGCGCTGCGTTAGTTTCCCCCGTCATCTCTGTTTTCCCCCAACTACCATGTCGCTTCGCAATATTCTTTCGACTTCCATTTTCCTCGCTGCGGCGGCGTTTTCCGCCACCATCGTAGCGCAAACCTACTCCGGTCCCATCACCATCACGGCTGGAGGGACCTACAGCGGCAATTGGCAAAGCACAGATCCAAAGGTTCCGGCGGTGACGGTGAATACGTCCTCGCCGGTGACGATCCAGAATGCCAACATTCGCAGCGCCGGCGATTGCATCCACTGCGGCAATACGATGAGCCATAATCTCACGGTGCAGAATGTCTACGGCTATGGCCTGAATCCGCTCAATACCGCCTACTATCCAGGCCGCTTCATCCACATGGATCTGCTCGCGAATCTCGTCGTGCAGAATTGCTATATGGAAGGCACGTCGGGAATCGGAATCAATGGCTATTCCGGCAACCATACGGCGGCAAACAGCATCGTGATCCGCTACAACCATGTGAAAAACATCGACGGGCGGCACAGTCTCGGCGCGGGCGGAGGATATTCCACGACGGCCTTTTATCGCGTGCAATTTGTCCAGATCGGCAATTGTAACGACGGCATTCCAGGAATGGAGATCGCCTGGAACGAGGTTTTCAACGAGCCGTACAACAGCCGGGTGGAAGACAATATCAATATCTACAACAGCGGCGGCGCGAGCTCGAGCAATCTGTTGATCCACGACAATTACATCCAGGGGGCCTATCCGGCGGTTCCGGGCACGTCCTACAGCGGCGGCGGCATTATCACGGATGGCGGAGCGACGACGAATCCGAATCTTACGCCGGCCTTTGTGAACATGTATAACAACCAGGTCGTGGCCACGGGCAACTATGGGCTCTCCATCTCGACCGGACACGATAACCTGATTTCCAATAACCGCGTGGTCTCGACCGGTTTTCTGGCGGACGGCGCGACGTATTCGTCGAATTCCAGCGCCTCCGGCATTACCAACTGGGATCCGAACAACAACACGGCCAACGGCACGTTTTTCAACAACCATGTGAAGGGCAACGTCGCCGGCCTGGAGCGTGAGCAGGCGAATGGCTCGGCGCAGCGTGCGGATTTCTGGCTGCCCGCGGTGAACGAATACAGCCTGAACAGCAGCTTCACGGGAACGCTCGATCACAATGCCGAGGTCGTGGAGTTTAATTCTTGGAAGAATAAGCTGCTGAGCAATGCGATCCAGCCCGGCCCGACGAAAGCTGCGCTCTTTTTTCAGACGGAAACTCTGTCGGTCAACGCCATCTCTTCAAACACGCACCGCATTGTGTCGGACCCGAGCTTCAATGGCTATTTCGGGACGGTGCTCGATGGAACGGCGGTGGGAAACTATGTGACGTATCTCGTCCCCGGCGTGCCGGCCGGGACTTATGATGTGCGCGTGGGGGTGAAGGATCTGAATACCCGGGGTATTTTCCAACTCGCGATCGGAAAGGCGGGCATCACGCCGGTCAACCAAGGCGCGCCGCAGGATCTCTACAATTCCGGTTCGGTTTTTACGGAACTCGATCTGGGGAATTGGACGCCGGCGAGTTCGAGCGACAAGTATTTTCAGTTCACGGTCACAGGCAAGAACGCGAGCAGCACGGGGTATACGCTGAGCTTTGATTACATAAAGCTCGTCCCGCAGTGAGGGGCGGGGCAGATGCCGCGGAGGCGCGAGGCGGCAGCTTCGTGGAGACGCCGCAGGGGAAAGATGGGAAGAATAGGAAGAATGGGAGGTGGTATGCCTTCGGTGGCGCCGCAAGCTCTGGGCGTGTTGACCCGCACGGGGCAGTTCGCGCGAGACTCCGGCTTTCTTGAGAGCAGATCGCGATTTGCGCATGTGTTGCCTTTGTGCACCAAGACCAACCTGCGACAGCCGGAATGTCCGAAATTGGCGCATTTATGACTCAAATGGGCGAATTTCTGCCAAGAAACGGCTGGCACGGGACTTGCCATTGACGATTGAGTTATGCCGCGCCCGAGCCTCTTTTCGACCGTACCGCTCTGGAATCGTCGTCGAGAGGGAGGGCGGACGCATGGAAACCCGTTTTGCACTGCTGCGCACTTGGTTTATTTTGAATCCAGTCCACCCATGATTCCCCCCCGTTTCTGGTCGTTCATTCCCACTTTCATCATCCTCGGCAGCATGCTGGGATTCTTTCCGGCGGGCTCGTCGGCGCGAGCCGCCGAAGACCGCGTGAGCGCGCGCATGATGCAGATGCCAGCCGTGTCGGCGACGCAGATTGCCTTTTGCTATGGTGGCGACATCTGGATTGCGCCGAAGACGGGTTCGTCCGCCGTCCGGCTCGCCGCGACGAAAGGGCCGGCTTCCTTCCCCCATTTTTCGCCCGATGGGAAATGGCTGGCCTTCACCGGCAACTACGAGGGCAATGAGGATATCTACGTCATCCCGGTCAATGGCGGCGATCCGCGTCGGGTCACGCATCACGGCGGCCCCGATCGCGTCCTCGGATGGTATCCCGACGGGAAGTCGATCCTCTTCGAATCGAAGATGCACGCCTTCACCGATCGCGTGGGTCAATTCTACAAGGTCTCCGCCACCGGCGGACTGCCGGAACAATTGCCGGCGCCCTATGGAGAATTTGGCGCCATTTCGCCGGATGGCGCGAAGCTCGCCTTTACTCCTACCTCCACGGAGTTTGCCACCTGGAAACGGTATCGCGGCGGCATGGCGCCGGATATCTGGATTTACGATCTCGCCAAGGGAACGGCGGAAAATCTCACCAACAATCCCGCCAACGACTCGCTTCCGATGTGGCATGGCAGCACGCTCTACTTCATCTCGGACCGCGATGAATACGAGCGCCGGAACCTCTGGGCGTGCGACATGGAGTCGAAGCAAACGCGGCAGGTCACGCACTTCACCGATACGGATGTTCATTTCCCGAGCATCGGGCCCGATGACATCGTCTTCGAAGCCCGTGGCCGGCTTTATCTGCTGGACCTCGCCTCCGAGAAATCGCGCGAGGTCGATATCAGCGTGATCACAGATCGCGTGACGCTGCGTCCGCGAGTCGAAAATGTTTCGGGCCAGATCAAGAACGAAGCCATCTCTCCCACCGGCAAGCGCGTGGCCTTTGAAGCGCGCGGCGAGATATTCACTGTGCCGGTCGGCGAGGGGATCACCCGGAATCTCACCCAAAGCAGTGGCTCGGCGGAACGTTATCCCGCGTGGTCGCCGGATGGTCGCTGGATTGCTTATTTCTCCGATCGCACCGGGGAATACGAGCTAACGATTCGCCCTTCCGACGGGAAAGGCCCTGAGCAAACCCTGACGCATCTCGGGCCGGGTTGGCGCTATACTCCGCAGTGGTCGCCGGATGGCAAAAAAGTCGCCTTCATCGATAGCGCGATGAAACTACAGCTCTTCGACATGGATTCGAAGAAAGTCACTGTGGTCGGCCAGGAGCTCTGGCAATACCATGGAAATTTGGATCGGTTCCGGGTCAGTTGGTCGCCGGATAGCCGTTGGCTCACCTACAGCCACGATCTGGAGAATCGCCAGGACGCCATCATGATCTACGATGTCGAGCACGCGGCGAATCACCAAGTGACCAGCGGCTTCTACGATGACGACCAGCCGGTCTTCGATCCGGAAGGGCGGTATCTTTTTTACCGTTCGAAGCGCAATTTCGATCCGCTCTACAGCGATTTCGATAACACCTGGATCTACACGAACGGCGAGGTGTTGGTCGCCGTGCCGCTGCGTGTAGACATCATATCCCCCTTGGCTCCGCGCAATGAAGAGGAGCCCATGCGGATGCCGATCGAAGAGCCGAAGGCGCAGGAAAAGGCGCCCGAGCCGAAGCCGGCGCCCACGCCAGCCCAGCAGCCGGTTGCTTCCAAGAATACGGTGGAAGTTGCCGACGACGTCCTGGCGGATGATGCCGAAGCCGGCTTCCAAACGCCGAAAAAGGCTCCGGAAAAGGCCGCTCCCCCCGCGGGAGAGAAGGAAAAACCGGCGCCGAGGGCTTCATCGCCTGGTTCTGGCCCTGGGCGGCTCGTGGGTATCGACTTCGACGGGCTCGAAGCGCGGGCCGACGTGCTGCCGGTGAATGGCGGCAGATTCGACAATCTTTGCGCGGTAAACGGCCGGCTCATCTACATCCGCGCGCCGCGCGTGGGGTCAAGCGGAGGAGCGCGTCCGCTCTTCTACTATGATCTGGACAAGCGTTATGAGGGAGAAATCCTGGACGATGTCGGCGCGGTCGATCTCTCGGCGAATGGGCGCAAACTGCTCGTGGAGCGGGGCCGTTCCTGGGGAGTGGTGGATGTTAGTGACGGCCAACGCCTGGAGCGGGTGTTATCGACGGGCGGGCTCGAGGCCACGGTGGATCCCATGGCGGAGTGGAAGCAAATCTTTGCCGATGCCTGGCGCATGGAGCGCGACTTTTTCTATGATCCGCACATGCACGGCGTGGACTGGACGGAGATGCGTGAACGCTACGGCGCGCTGCTCAACGACTGCATCACGCGCAGCGACGTCAACTATCTGCTGGGCGAAATGATCGGTGAACTGAACTGTTCGCACACCTACCGGGGCGGCGGCGATTTCGATGGCGGACCGCATCGCGGCGTGGGGTATCTCGGCTGCGACATGACTCTGGAGAAAGGGGTTTATCGCATCACGCACATCCTCGATGTGGCGCCGTGGGATTACTCGAATCGCTCGCCTTTGCGGCAGCCAGGCGTGCGGGTGAAGGAAGGCGATTGGCTCCTGGCCGTGAATGGCCGCCCGCTTGATCCGGCGGAAGACCCGTGGGCCGCGTTTCAAGGTTTGGCCAATACCACCGTGCAACTGACCGTCAACAGCACGCCGACGATGGAGGGGGCGCGTGAGACACTCGTCCGCACGATCGGCGACGAATCCCGCCTGCGGCAAATGGCTTGGATCGAGAGCAATCGGCGGCGAGTCGACCAGGCGAGCGGCGGCAAGGTGGGGTATATCTATGTGCGCAACACGGCGGTCGAAGGGCAAAGCGACCTTTATCGGCAATTCCGCGCGCAATTCGACAAGCCCGGCCTGATCATCGACGAACGCTGGAACTCCGGCGGCCAGATCCCGGATCGGTTTGTCGAACTGCTCGGCCGCCGGGTGACCAATTACTGGCGTGTGCGCGACGGCCACGATTGGCAGACGCCCGATGTGGCGCACAATGGTCCCATGGCCATGCTGGCCAATGGCTGGAGCGGCTCCGGCGGCGATTGTCTGCCGTGGCTCTTCCGCAAGGCCGGTCTGGGGCCGGTGATCGGCGAGCGCACCTGGGGCGGCCTCGTGGGGATGACGGGCGCGCCGCAACTCGTGGACGGCGGCCACGTCACGGTGCCGACTTTTGGCATTTACGATACGAATGGCTCCTGGGTCATCGAAGGCAGCGGCGTCGCCCCCGATATCGAGGTGGTGGACGACCCGGCGCTCATGGCCAAAGGCGGCGATCCACAGCTGGATCGCGCCATCGCAGAAGTGACCAAGAGCCTGGAGCACAATTTCACCGGCAGTCCGAAACATCCAGAGTATCCCAATCGCTCCGGTCTCACGGTGCAACGGCCCGCCGAGACCGCGCCGGTGACCACAGCGGAAGCCAATTCTGGAGTGACCGCGATCGCCGCCCATCCGGAGGATAACAAGCCGTAGACTTCCCGGAAGCAGCCGGGGAGAGATCATTGGCTCCAGAACCGTGTCATAATCGACACGCGCCTGTCGGCTGATGTCACTTGACCTTTGGGTCTGGCATCGATTTTGCCGTTTGCCGCAACGAAAAAATGCCTGGAAAAGGCCGGTTTCACGCTGGAAAAAAGTGCGAAATTCATTTTGGCGCGGCGCGCCTGCTGCGTACATTCGTACCCCCTGATTTCTATGGCCTTATCCATCGCCACCCGTTCCAACGCCGACCTCATTGACCAGAATTACCAACTTTGGCGCAACGATCCCGCTTCGGTAGAATCCGATTGGGCTGCCTTTTTCGAGGGCTTCGAGCTCGGCGCCAGCGCTCCCAGAAATGGCGCCGCCGCCGCGCATAAAAACGGCGCCGCCGAGGTCGAAGCTCCCCTCCAGACCCGGGTGGATGGACTCGTCTACGCCTACCGCACCCTCGGTCACACGATCTCGCAGCTCGATCCGCTGGCCAAGACTCGGCCCGAAAATCCGCTGCTCAGCCTCCGGGAACTCGGCTTCGCGGACAAGGACCTCGATCTCACCGTTTCCTCCAAGTTTTATCTCGGCGGCAAGAAGATGAAGCTGCGGGAGATGATTTCTTCCCTCGAGCGCATCTACTGCGGGCCGATCGGTTTCGAGTTCATGCACATCCAGAATCCGCGCGTGCGGAATTGGCTGCGCGAGAAGCTTGAGTCCCGCGAGGCTGGCTATGGTCAGACGGCGGATACACATCGCCGCATGCTCCGCCAGATTCAGTCGGTGGAGAGCTTCGAGCGTTTTCTCCACACCCGCTTCGTCGGCCAGAAGCGCTTTTCCATCGAGGGCGGCGAGTCGCTTATCGTCGCGCTCTATGCAATTCTCGAGAACTGCCCGACGCACAAAGTGGAAGAGCTCTCCCTGGGCATGGCCCATCGCGGCCGCCTCAGTGTCATTCGCGAGTTTCTCGGTAAATCCCTGGCTGCGATGTTCACGGAATTCACGGAAAACTACATCCCCGACACGGTGGCGGGCGATGGCGACGTGAAGTATCACCTCGGCTACACCACGACGCGCCAATTGGCCGACGGCTATGAAGTCGACGTGCGGCTCTCCGCGAATCCAAGCCATCTCGAGGCGGTGAATCCGGTGGTCCAAGGCATGGCCCGCGCCCGGCAGCGCGCCCGCAAGGACAGCGAAAACCGCTCGAAAGTCATGGCCGTGTTGGTCCATGGCGACGCGGCGATTGCCGGACAGGGCATCGTGGCCGAGACGCTGAATATGTCGCAGTTGCCCGGGTACCGCATCGGCGGCACCGTGCATCTCGTGGTCAATAACCAGATCGGTTTCACGACGTCGCCGCAGGATGCGCGGTCTTCGCGCTACTGCACGGATGTCGCCAAGATGATCGAGGCGCCCGTCTTCCACGTGAACGGCGACGATCCGCAGGCGGTCCGCTACTGCGCCGAACTGGCCTTCGAATTTCGGCAGCAGTTCAAGAGCGACGTCTTTGTCGACATCTATTGCTACCGCCGGTATGGTCACAACGAAGCCGACGAGCCGCTCTTCACTCAGCCGCTGCTCTACGCGGAGATCAATACGCATCCCTCGGTGGGGGCCATCTTCCAGCAGCGCCTGGTCGAATCCGGCACGCTGACGGAGGAAGACGTGCAGAAGCTCGGCAAGGAATTCGACGAGCGTTACGAGGCGGCTTTTGTCGAGGTCAAGAAGGCCGAGTCCGAGAAAAGCCACGATCGCTTCGCTGGTTCCAATGCCGTGTTTCAGCCGGCCTATTCGCATGAACCTGCGGCCACCGCCATCAGCAAAGACATGCTGAATACCATCTGCAAAGGCCTCACGACGGTGCCGGAGAGCTTCCACATGGTGCCGCGTCTTCGGAAATTTTTCCTGGAAAAGCGCATGCAGGTCCACCGCGAGGGCGGGCCCTTCGACTGGTCTTATGCGGAATCGATCGCCTTCGGCTCACTGCTCGTCGAAGACATTCCCGTTCGTCTTTCCGGTCAGGATTCGCGCCGCGGCACCTTCTCGCAGCGCCACGCGGTTCTCTATGATGAGCAGACCCGCGAACGTTATATTCCGCTGCAACATCTCACGGAAAAGCAGTCCAAGATCTGTGTTTATAACTCGCTCCTGAGTGAGAACGCTGTGCTCGGTTTCGACTACGGCTACGCGCTGAACTACCCGCAGATGCTGTGTCTCTGGGAGGCGCAGTTTGGCGACTTCTCCAATGGCGCGCAGGTCATCATCGACCAGTTCATCGCTTCGGCGGAGACGAAGTGGCAGCGTCCTTGCAGCATCGTGCTGCTGCTGCCGCATGGCTACGAAGGGCAGGGGCCGGAGCACTCCAGCGCCCGGCTCGAGCGCTTCCTGCAACTCTGTGCGGAGGATAACCTTCAGGTCTGCAACATCACCACGCCGGCGCAGTACTTCCACGCGCTGCGGCGACAAATGAAGCGCACCTTCCGCAAGCCGCTCGTCATCATGACGCCAAAGAGCCTGCTGCGAAATGAATTGTGCGTTTCCAAGGCCGAGGATTTCACCACGGGTTCATTCCGCGAAATTCTGCCTGGGCCGCTTCTCGGCAAGCCCGAAGAGGTCAAGCGTGTCGTCTTCTGCAGCGGCAAGGTGTATTACGATCTGCTCAAGTATCGCGCAGCCGAAAAGCTCGTTCATACGGCGATCATTCGTCTGGAGCAGATCTATCCGCTGAACGAAAAGCAGCTAAAGGAGGAAGTCGCCGCCTTCAAGAACGCCAAGACTTTCGTGTGGTGCCAGGAAGAGTCCCAAAACATGGGCGCCTGGAGTCACATCGGCTGGCAATTGCGCCGCCTCTTCGAGCCGCACCTCATCTGGTACGCGGGCCGCAACGCCAGCGCCAGTCCGGCGGTCGGAGCGAAGGCGCTGCACGATCGCGAGCAGAAGCTGCTCATTTCCGACGCGTTCTTGCTCGGGTAGACTTCCGCCCCAGCCGCGCGCTGGGAGCACAAGTCGCCAAGCATGCGCAGATCGATCGGTCTGCGCATGCGATTGGGCAGTTTAGCAACTCGGCTTCCCATGTGCGCTGATAGCGCTATTCGTGAAGATATGGCCGAAGTCTTCGCGGCGCTCGCGCCGCTGACGGTGCAAGATTACCGGGAGCTCCCGGAGGGCGGACCGCGCTATCAACTCGTCGATGGCGACCTTCACATGGTTCCATTCCCAAATGTGTTCCATCAGGAAATCAGTGGAAACATCGCCGACCTTTTGCGTCCCTTTGTGAAGGGGCGAAGTTTGGGGAAGATTTTCGATGCACCGCTCGACGTCTTTCTCACGGAGACGAATGTTTACCAGCCAGACCTGCTTTTCGTTTCCACGGCAAACCTTCATTTTCTAAAGGACGACGGCGTCCATGGAGCGCCGGATCTCGTCATTGAAATCCTTTCGCCGACGACATCGCGACTCGATTTGGGTGCGAAGAAGCATGTGTATGCGCGCTGTGGAGTGAGCGAGTATTGGGTCGTGGACCCGATCAAGCGGACGGTTTCAGTTTATGATCTGGCGAAGTCTGTTCACTCGGAAGCGACGTGGAGTGAGGGAGCAAGTTTCGGGTGTAGGTTCTTCCCTGGGTTATCACTCCAGGTCGCCGCAATTTTCGCCCGATGAGAGGCGAGGGTTCGACCTCACTCGGAATCGGGACTTGTCGCGACCGCTGCAATTATTTGTAAGGCAGCGGCCGATTCGAAAATAAACCGCTTTGCAGGCGGAGGCCCGCGAGTACGGTGGTGGCGCCCGCATGTTCCCCCCCCGCAGCATTTCGTTGGCCGCAGTCCTGGCGTTGTTTTTCCTCGACGTCGCGGCATTCGCGACGCCGGTCGCGTTGCGCACGGTCGACGCGACTTATAACATGGGGCTGCCGCAAATGTTGCGCGAGGTCATCGATGGCCGCGACACCGGGCAGTTTGGTTGGTCGGTCGCGCCGCGGGTTGCGGAGGAGCAGCGGCTCATGGTCACGACGGCCGAACCGGTGCGGGCCCAGGCCTTTGGCGTAACGCTTTGTTTTCTCTCGGGCGGGCAGGGCCGGTACTGCGGTGAATTCTCGCTGAGCTGTACGATAGACCCGCATCCTTCGCTCAATAGCGTCTGGATGCCGCTGGAGCCGGATCGGATTTCCGCGGTCGGCACGTCGCTCACGAACAGCGAAAATGGGCATCTCATTTCCGGTCCGTCGGATAGCATGGTCGGAGACGCGGTCTTCGAAATCTGGGCGACGGCGCCGATGCAAGGGGTGACCGCCTTTTGTCTCAATGTTTACCCCTTCTGGCCGCCCAATGGGGACCGGCCGCGGCTCTCCTGGGCCAGGGATGGCGACATTTGTCTCACGGAATTTCGCGTCGAGGCCATCCAGCCGCATACCACGAATCTCGCGCTGGGCTGTCCGGTATGGTCTTCACACGCGCTGTGGGCGGGAATCTCCGCCGCCGCGCTGACCGATGGACTTCCGGGCAGCTATGCACACCCGTGGCGGTCGGATCTCGGCAGCGCCTTCTACTTCGAACTCGACCTGGGCGGAAACCGTTCGATCGATCACATTTCCCTGCGCAGTCGGGCCGACGGCTATGGCCTGGATCGCATGTCCAAGATCGTGCTGAAGCTCTACGAGAAGGCGCCGGAGGATGGGGGCCAGCCAATCTGGTCGGCGCGGGACCGGGCCGACGGGTCGCATCCTGGCGCCGGCCAGACCGACGTCGTGCGGGCAAATGAAGGGAGAGGCCGATGCCGTGGCCGCTATCTGCGCATCTCCAGCGAGAGCGCCGTGGCGAATTCGCCGCAGCTCGCGGAAGTCGAAGTCTACGGTTCGCTCACCCCGCGGCTCGTTTCGATGAAGGCCGACGGAAACCTGCTCGCGGGCAAGCCGGATCTGGTCGTTCCTTCCGGCAGCGCCGGATTGACCTTTCTCCTGGAAATCGCGGGAGACGGCGCGGTCGAACCTCTGGCGGTGCGCTGGCGGCTGCGCGGTTTGCATGAAGACTGGAAGATTTCGACGGCTCTGCAGGAGGAGGTGTTTCAGCCCCGGCCGGGGTTGTATCAGTTCGAAGCCCAGGTCCAGCACACCGATGGGGAGTGGGACGCCAGCGCGCTGTCCTTTCCCGTGAAGGTGCAGGCCCCCTTCTGGCGCACGCCGGCTTTTAGCTGGTCGGTCTCGGTTTTAGCCTTGCTGGCGGCCTTCTGGAGCGTGCGGGAAGTCGGCCGGCGGCGGCACGCGAAGAAAATCGCCGCGCTGGAATACCACTCGGCGCTCGCCGAAGAGCGCACGCGCATCGCTCGGGACATGCATGACGAGGTGGGCGCGCGTCTTTCGCAACTCGCTGTCATGCAGGATATCCTCATTCGCCAACACCCGGTGACGGATGAAGCCCGGCAAAAGCTCGAGCAAGTCGCAGAGACTGCGCGACACGCCGCGGAGGCGCTGGACGAAGTCGTCTGGGCCGTGAACCCGCGCAAGGACACGCTGCCTTCGCTGGCCGACTACCTGGCTCAATGCGCCACGAGTTACCTGGGAGCAATCGAGATCGACTGCGAGCTGGATGCTCCGCTGCAATGGCCGCCGCTGGAGATTCGCGCGCCCGTGCGACACCAGCTGGCGCTGGCCTTCAAGGAGGCGCTGCAAAACGTGGCCAAACACAGCGGGGCCACGGCGGTCGTGCTGAAACTCGCCCAGGAGGGACAGGAATTTGTGGTGCAACTTGCCGATAATGGCGGTGGGTTGCATCGGCATCCGGCGGCTTCCGGGCGAAATGGTCTAGAAAATATGCAAAGCCGGCTCGCCGCCGCCGGAGGGAAATGCGAAGTTCGCGCTGCGCCGGGCGGCGGGACCGTGGTCGAATTCCGCGTCCCCCTCCCAGCGTAACCCCCCAGCACATGCCTATCCGCGTCGCCATCATCGAAGATAATGCTCCATTCGCCAAGACTTTGGCGGAATACCTGGGTCTCGGGGAATCGAGCGTCGAATGCATCGGAATCTACGGCTCGGGGGAGATCGCGTTGACGGCGATCCCGGCGGCGCGTCCGGAAGTTGTGCTGGTCGATATCAACCTGCCGGGGATGAGCGGCATCGAGTGCGTGGGCCGGCTGAAGGCGGCTTGCCCGGATGCGCTTTGTCTCATCCTCACAATGTACGAAGACGGGGCGCTGATCTTTGATGCGCTCAAGGCCGGGGCCTGCGGCTATCTATTGAAGCGCACGCCTTCCGCGGAAATCGTCTCGGCGATTGAGCAGGTGCGCGCCGGCGGTTCTCCCATGTCGCCGCAGATTGCCCGCCAGGTGGTGAGCTTCTTTCATCGGCCGGCGGGCGGAGCCGCGCTTGCGGCGCTGACCGACCGGGAGCGTGATGTGCTCGAGTGGCTGGCCAAGGGCGCATTATATAAGGAGATCGCGCGTCGACTGAATATTAGCATCGACACGGTGCGGACTCACTTGCGGCGTATCTACGAAAAGCTGCACGTCCACTCACGCACGGAAGCGGTGATGAAGTATGTGGAGGATCGGTCCGGGTAGTTAACTCACTATAATGCCACCGTGGGTGGCAACACGTAGAGCATGACGATGGAATTGCTGCAGGCGAAGGACTGGACTTTGCCTTCGGGAGTCGGTGAGAGCCAGCGGTTCCAAGTCAGATTGTCGGCGCGACGGATTTTCCAGGCGGCGGCGGCGTTTTGGGCCATCCAGGGATAGTAGGTCGACCAAAGGCGGCGGTCGGTGGCAAAGCGTCCGAGCCAGCGGATGAAGATGGCGTTGAAGCCGCAGGCGTCGCCATCCGGGCTGTATTCGGGCAGAATGCCATCCTTGCAAAGGGTGCTTTGGGTGAAGGCGGCGGCGAGGCGCGCGTCATCGCCGTAGGCGAGGGTTCCGGTGAGGGTATTGAGGTAATTCGCCGCGCCGATGAAAGTGCCTTGGTTATAGGTGAGGGCGAAGTCCTGGATCTTGTTCTCGAGATTGATGTTATCGGAGATGTGCCCGGTTTTGGGATCGAAGAGCGTGGCGCGTTCCCAGGCGTAGATGGCTTTGGCTTTATCTAGATAAGCATTGTCCTTGTAGATGGTGCAAAGGAGGCAGGCAGCGATGGCGGCCGGGCCGTTGGAACAGGCGTTTTTGGATTTGTTTTCGCTCGTCCAGTAGACTCCGCCGCCGAGCGCCATGTCCCAGCCGCGGCCGTAGGCGACGTCGAAGTTGGCTTTGGCCAGGTCGCGAAAAGCGGGATTGCCCGTGGCCTGGAAGCCACGGGCGGCGGCGATCACCATCCAGAAAAGGTCATCGTTGTAGATGTTGTTTTTCCAGTCGGCGGTGTTGTTGGCGATGAACCCATTGATCAGCTCGGTGATCATGGTTTTGTAGGCCGGATTCTTCGTCCGCTCCCAGGCGTCGATGACCATTTCGATTTCCTCAGCCTGGGTCCAGAAGGCGCTGCGCCCGCCCGAGCTGTCGAGCTTGTAGTAGCCCTTGCCGTCTTTCACGACATAGAAGGCGGTGTTATAGGCGGTGAACGCCGCGCCGGCTTCGGTGGCGCCAGGGACGGAAGTCTCGGCCGCGAGGGCGGAATGGGCGAACAGGAAGGCGACAGACAGGGCAGCGAGGAATCTCATGAAAATGGGCGCAGACGGCGTCAGGCTGCGCGCTCGCCATTTTGGGGAAATAGGAGACCGATTGCTGAGCCCGGATTCGCGCCAGGAAAAGGGGGATGGCGGTTTATGCGGGCTCAGGCGGCGAGTGGGCGGACGACGACGTAGTCGCGGAGAGTGCCACGGGGGAAAAGCCGGCGCAACTGCATGAACATGCGATGCCCGCTCTGCGGAAAATTAAGGGACATCCAGCCGGAGAAGCGCCTGCGAGCCGTCCGCGAAGACGGCTTTAACAGCCAGCGAACCGGTGGAGTTGTAGCTCCTTGCGACCCCGACCGCGCCGGAGTCCGCGCCCAAGGCTTCGAAGCGGGTGATCGTTGCGGTTTCACCGGAAATATTCGAGGGGCCGGTGCGGAGGATTTGCCGGAATATGCCGGTGGAATCGAGAGCCCAGATCCCTTGGTTGTTGGCGGCGGTAATGCCTGGGCCACGGACTTCGTCGACGAGGATGGGGCCGGCATTCCCTCCAGGCAGAGCCAAAGAAATGAAACGACTCCAGAAAGGGCCAAGGCGCTTCGAGGCGGCGGCGCCGCTCTCATCCGGAGCCAGATCTCCGAGCTGGGCGAGTTTTTCCTGTGGGTCAAATTCCCGCGCATAATGTCCCACCCAAACGCCTTCTCCATTGGCGTCCGTGATGCCTTTCCCGTTCAGTGTCGCGAGAAAAGCGACCCAATTTTCATTGATCAGGGGATCTTCAAAGGCGGCGAAATAACCTCCAGAATACGCCGCGCTCATTCCGACATGGGCTAGCTCCAAATCGACACCGTTTTCGACCACCGTGAGTTTTCTGCCTTCCAGGCCATAGGCGGCGAAGGCCAGTGCATCGCCGCAAACGGCGGGCAAGCCGAAATGGGTCGATGGCGCCTTCCCTATTTTGGTCGAAAACGCGTTCCAGGCGCGCTTGGTTGCGTCATTGGTGATTTCCAACAGCGAAATTGTCCCGTCCGAGAGCGTAACCCGCGCGGTGACTGAGCCATCGCCGCTCCAGCGACCTTCACCCGTCGAGCCCGAAGCTGGTTGGAAGATGTCGAGTTTTGTGACCGTGGAGCCATCTGGCAGCGGGCCTTTTTCGCGGACGACGACTTGCGGGCCGGAATCGTCGATCCGCAGTAGGATGGCGGCTCCCGACGGAGCTAGCCGGCCAAGCGCATAGGCGGCATCGGGGCTGTCCGAAAGGAGCACAGTAGAAAGGCTTTGCAGCGTTTCTCCCGCGGGAATTTCCAGGGCTGCCGGGAGCAGGCCGGTTTTGAGGAGCAGCGCCAATGAACCATCCGGCGTAAACGCGTTGCTCCAGATTCCTTCGATCGCCGAGCTTTTCGCCGCGCCCGATTGCGCCTGCCCGATAAAGGCGACGACGCCGCTTTGGTTCAGCACTGGATTGGCAATCTGCGTGAAAACCGCCGGCGCAAGTCCGGGCGCCGGCGCGCCCGTGAAAGCCGGAAGATGGAGCGCGCCAAACTGATCGATCACGAGTATGCCGTGCGCGGCGGAGGAGCCAGAGCCGAGCTTTACGGTCGCGGCCATGGCGCGTGCATCATTCAGAGCCGGCGGTCCGAATCCGGTCACTATCGTTCCTACAGGAGGTCCGCCCCCTTGGCCGGCGCCAGGGGCGGGAATGCCACTGTGCACCGTTGCCAGGCGGGAGGGAGCGCTGACTCTTTGGGCAACGTCCTGAAGCGTAACCGTCGCAGTGCTGATCCCGCCATAGGGGTCGGAAATGGTGTAGCGGAAGGCATCCTGCCCAAAATATTCGGCGTCCGGTGTGTAGGTCACCGCAAGACTAGTGAAGGCGACCGTTCCGTGCATCGGTTGGGCAACGGCGATCACAGTCAGGGGATCCTGATCGACGTCGTGATCATTAGCTAGCACGTCCAGGACATTGGGACCCTGGCTGCGGATGAAATACGGCCCATCGTCGACCGCATTTGGGGGTATGTCATGCGAGGTGCCGAAGCTGCGCGTCTCACCGACCGCCGCGCCGCTGGCATTGCTCGCCGTCACGCGAAAATAACAAGTTTCCAAAGGCGCCAGGGAGACGAAAGCGCTGAGCTTTTCGTCGTCGTCGCCGCCATCGCCATAGACGGCCGCGAGCTTCTTGCCGAGGGCCGGCGTCGGACCATATTCAAAGATCACCGTGGTGGGTGCATTTCCGGAATTCACCGTGCCGGAAAGCGTAGCTCCGCGCACCGAGATGTCGGTCGCTGGCAGGGTGACGACATTGGGAAGGGTTACGCGGTCCAAACTCAGATGTCCCGCCACCTGCACGGTGCCTCCCGTGATCGCCAGCGCCATTCCCGGGGCCTGGACGAGCTGGGGAACGTCAGCGAAAGCCGAGGCGCGATCCCAATGGATCCCGTCAAGCGAAATGGAAATGCCATACCAGGTCGAGGCCACGAATACGCCATCCTGAAAGACCAGTTGATGGATGAATGCGTCCGGATACTGAAGGTAGCCAGAATATGGCGAAAGCCCTTGAGTCAACTGAGCGGTCCATTTCAAGTCCGGACCTGCGGTGAGCAGACGGTATGAATCGTCAAAACCATAAAATAGACCGTTCGCATAACAGGCCGCCTCCCAGGCGCCGCTGGGCGTCTGAATGTCGCGCCAAGTCACGCCGTCCCCAGAGGCGCTGAATGTGCCGTAACTTCCGGAGCTTGGTGTAAAGCCCAGCCATTGGCTATTCCCATAGACGTCGGCGGCGCCGCCGGTAGGGGTCCAGTTCACTCCATCGGCTGACCGGGCGTCGCCACCCGGGGTGTCCGAATGCAGCCAAAAGTAGCCCCCCGCGAAGTTGATTTTGAAATGGCTTGAATAAAGGGGATGCATGCTGTGGGCCGCCCAGATTGTGCCATCAGTGGACGTCCAGACGTTGGACACGCCGTCGGAGACGGCGAAGACCCCGTTGCCAAAGGCCATGGAGGTCTCGGTATTTCTATAGTCCGGCACGGCGGAGAGAAGTGGCCAGTGCGCTCCGTCCGTGCTGGCGTAGATGGCTCCGGTTTCATCCAGGATTAAAAACTTCCCGTTTCCAAATGCCGCTCCCTCGAGCGTATTCTCAGTAAAGCGGTCGATGTCTCGGAAATCACAGTCATTATCGGAAATGATGAGCGCTCCGGCTTTGCCGACCGCAACGACGTGACCGGCGCCCGAAGCAAGGCTCGTCCAACTGAGCGCCGATGTCGGGGAATAGGATAATACTGCGCCCTGCGAATCGAGCGGCCACTCACGGATTTTGGCGCCACCCTGCTCGATCGTGTAGAGGTTTTTCGAAACGGGCAGGATACAGGCCGTGGAGCTCAATGTCCGGACGTTGGTCCACGAAGCGCCATCAATCGATTGGAAGACAGTAGATCCGTCGCAGAGCCAAAAATATCCATCGGCATAACAAAAGGAAACCGTCGGCTGCTGTATCGTTGGCGGCGCGTTGGCTGAGGTCCAGTTGGCGCCATCGGTCGACACCCAGATCAGGATGGGGGCAGCGTTGGAATTCGCCGAGCCGACGACCATGTAGCGACTGTTGCCATAGGCGATTGCATTGACGGTATAAGTGTACGTGGGATCGAGATGGTAGGTTTCAATTGTCCATTGCATTCCATCTTCAGAGGAGAGGATTGCGCTCCCGTCCGCAGCAACCAGGAATTTTCCGTTGCCATAAGTTATATCAACTGCGCTGCCCCACAATTGTGGAAGTTGGGTCCAGTTTATTGCATCCGAAGAGGTGAGCCCCCCGCCAAAATCGCCCACGGCGACGTAGTGGCCCGCTCCAAAAGCTACGCTGTGTAGATTGAAGAACTTGTCGCCAAGCGCGCGGCGCCAGTTTGCGCAATCCGGACTGACGCAAATTGTCCCTTTATCCCCGACGGCGACAAATTGACCATTGAGGTAGGCCACCTTGTTGTAATTCACGTTGGCGGGACCGGGTTGTATGGCCGTCCATTGCTGGAGATAACTGGAGACTACCGACAGATGCGCGGCGCTGGAGTAGGCCGATCCGTAGGCATTCGTCGCCCGGACGCGGTAGTCGCCCTCTTGCGCGGGGGTGGCATTAAAAATCTCAAAGCCACTGCCCGTGGCGCCGTCGATTGCGACTTCGTTGCATTCCCATTGAAAGGTCATGGGAAGGGCGCCGTGAAAGCTCGCGTAGAACCCTGCGTATTGGTTCGCGAGCACCGCGATGTCGGCGGAGGAATTGTCCAGTATTGGCGGCGAGGCTGTGACCGTGATCGACACCGGTTTGCTTTTGACGCTGCTCGTCAGGTTGTGGACCACGACATAGTACTCGCCAGCGTCAGCCGCAGTGAGGCTGGAAAGACTCAACGTGTCCGAAGTCTGGCCGGCCAGTTTCTTGCCATCGTGGTACCATTGAAAGAAGAGAGTTCCGGATCCAATGATATCGACGCGGAGGTAGGCAGGGGTGCCGATATCGCCTGTCGCCGCGATGGGGGCGTTCGCGATTCTTATCCGGGGCGGATAGATTTCGGCCAGGCAGCGAAAGAGATCCGCGCGGCCTCCTGAGGCGCAGAGGCCGGCCAAGCTGTACGTGGGCGCAGCCGTGTTCAGGATGCGCGCTCGCAGCCACTCGATATTGGCACGGGGGTATTGAGCCCGGAGCAGCGCCATGATGCCGGTGACAAAGGGCGCAGCCATGGACGATCCTGAAAGCCTCATATACGCAGTATCGTTAGCGTTGCTGAGGGAAAGAATGTTTGTCCCTGGGGCAAAGAGGTCTACGGATTTGGCGCCGAAATTCGAATAGTCAGCGACCTTGTCGTCTGAAAGACCGCCTACGGAAATCACATTGGGCAGTTTGTAGCAAGCCGGATAGGTGGGATCCTCGTCGGTGTCGACCTCGTCATCGCCGGCTGCGCAGATTAACGGAATGCCGGCGTTGTTGGCCGACGAAATGGCGTTTCCGAACGTTTGGCTGTAGCTGTAGCTGGCCCAGCTTATGTTCATCACCTGCGCGCCATTCGCGACGGCGTAGTTGACGGCGCGCACAGCGTCGGAGGTGGCGCCGACGCCCCAGGTGTTCAAAAATTTCAGGGCCATGATTTGCACGCGCCAGGCCACGCCCGCGATGCCGACGCCATCGTTGCCCCGTGCGCCCAGGATGCCTGCGACGTGGGTGCCGTGGCCGTTATCGTCGTCGGGGTCGACGGTATTGGCGACGAAGTTCACGCCATAGATGTCATCGGTCCAGCCGTCGTAATCATCGTCAATGCCGTTGCCGGTTAATTCACCGGGGTTATGCCACATGTTGGCGCGAAGATCCCGATGGGTGTAACGCACCCCCGTATCGATGACGGCGACGACGACGTTTGCCGCGGAGGTGGCGATATTCCAGCCGGCTTCTGCGTCGATGTCGCCCGTGTGGGCACTGCGATCATGGAGTCCGAGCTCGGCCGGAAAATAGGGATCATTGGGAATCGCGGTCGTAAAGCAGAGGTAGTCCGGTTCCGCGTAGAGCGCCGGTCCCTGGGGCTGATTGTTCAGCGCAGCGACGGCGGCTTTCACGGAGCCGAGATCTGGTTGGGAGAGATGAACGACTTTGACACCGCTTTCAGCCAGCAGGGCGTGATCGATCCAGCCGCCGGCCTGCGTCACCGTGGCCTCGAGCGCTGCGGCGCTCTCAACCGTGCGCGGAGCCACGAGGAAGTGATCCGCGACAAGGGCCTCGCGCCTTTGCACGACGGGCGTGGTGGCTCCCTTGGTCTGGCTCAAGTCCTCGTCGATTTCGACCAGGGGATATTTGAATTGGGTTCGCAGGAGGATGGTCCGTTTGAACCGACCCTCGGAATCGGGTGGAGTCGTCTGTTGTTCGAGGACTTCGCTGTCTGGGAATCGGCTTTCGAGCCAGGCGGCGGTGGATTCTGTCAATAAATTTGGCGTCGCGGGAGCATCGTCCGCAGACGGCAAGTCGACTGGCGCAGGTGTGGCGACATTATTTGACGCCGGAGCCGTGGCCGCTTGCGCGGGTTCGGAAATGCGTGAAGCCCGAGATGAGGGCGCATGCCTGCGATCGAGACGGGTCGCGGCAAGAAATGCGACTACCGCTGCCAAGGCGAACCACAGCAGCCTGGAACGGGGGGCCGGCATAGACGGGAATGGTTAGTCCAGTTGGCAAAGGATGTCAGGCAAAAAAGTTGCAAATGCGCCAATGTGAGGTGGCGCCGTGAAGTAAAAACGCGTGCGAAGTGGCTCGAGAAGGCCGATGACGGGAGGGCAAAGCAAGAAAATGCCTTGCGGCTATCCGCTGCGTCGCCAACTTGATGCTGGCTTCGCATGACGCAATGAAAATGACCAAAAGGGACGGTATGATTCTAAATTCTAGACCAGACTCTTTTTCTCCCCTTTGATGAAAAAGACGTTGATGATCGCCTTTGGCTGCTCAATTGTGGTTGCATTATGCTACATTTGCCTACGCGATAATCGCCCCGATCCGTTGGAGACATTTAGGCGTTTTTTTCCCGATATTGACTCGAGTACATATAAAATTGTTGAATATAAGGAGGAATTGCAATGGAGTACCGGTGATTACACGTTTCACATTCGATCGGGATCACGATTGCTTGCGCATAGTATTTCAAGTATGGCGATTAGAGCCACTCCTAAGCAGGTTGATATAGCGAAAATGACATTGGTTGGGGATCTTGGTCGAAATGAATTGCTTCGTAATAGTGATTTGGGATACATTATCGAGGGGGATTCGTATTCGATCGAATGCGTTTTTTCTGATTCAGGACATGAAGGCTGGTTTTTGATAGAATCAAGTGGGCTGCCTCCGTTGCGTAAATTTAAATAAAATAGACCATATA